>OJMO01001736.1_pt1 | contig 13065 bp, 5 predicted proteins | sample 1597241 | NCBI WGS metagenome assembly OJMO01 (sample SAMEA2452129, study PRJEB22498) | human gut metagenome | biome: human feces; feature: human gut; material: feces | place: Australia | collected 2012 | reverse complement strand
AGGGAACAAAATGAACCTATAAAATCTATTACAATAGGTGATGGAACTGAACAAGAAATAATAAAAGAAGACGAACCAATTAATCAAGAAATTTTAGATCATCCAATCCATGATACTGGAAATAAATGGTATGCTCTACTTGGTTTTGTATTACCAATTATTGGTTTAATAATGGCTATAATCTTTAAAAAACATAATTATATTAATAATTATCGCATTTTAAAGAAGGCTTCAATCGTAGGATTAATATTTATACTTGCAATTGTAGTAATATTTATGGTATTATTACTTATAGCTGCAAGCTAAAGATAAAAGACTTAGCTTATGCTAAGTCTTTTTAAAGGAGTTTTTATGAAAAGAGAAGTAAGAGATAATGCTACTAAACGATATCCAAAACCTGTCACAAAAGTAGAATTAGATGATAAACATGTAAAATTGCGAATCATATTAATAGTTGTGTTTATAATTATTGCGGGAGTATTTATTGGTATCACTTTATCAAGGCAATTTGGTACAAAAGCAGGATGGACAACTATTGAAGTAACATACGATGAAAACAATAATAGTGGAGATTTTGTATTTCAGTATGAACTAGGCACTAAAAATATTTCTTTAACAAGTGAAAAAAATCAGGTATCAAAAATATATACTGAATCTTTAATTAAAATATATCAACTATTAGATGAAGTAAATGAATATCAAACTTTAAAAAACATATATTATATAAACAAACATATTAATGAAGAAATAGAAAAAGATAAGATAATTTTTTTGCCCAATGTTATCCATCATCAATTAAATTTGCTTTTCGATTTGGAATTCAGATAAAAGGAATTAGTTTTAAAGGAAATAAATCCCCTTCATTCTTACCACTAATAATAGGAAAGAATAAGAGGATTTATTTTAAGAAAATTTCAATCTATAAAAACTTTCAGTTTCTATTTTTATCTGAAATATCTTTTCAGAATCAACTTATTTGATAGCCCACCAAAGTGGCGTCATCATTGTATTGTCTTCTGCACCTAATAATTGCAATGCATTTTGGTATTGTTCTTTATCTGCGTTTTCTAATGCTGTCGGATACCGCATACGTTGTGTATAATGATACCATTTCTGACCATTTTTCCATTCTGAAGCCTGAATATATTTCTCCATGTCAGAACCGGTCAGTGTACCTTCATTAGCTGGAATTTCAAAGAAAGGCAATCCTAAACGACGACGGTCATTCCACATTTCAACTACTCCATAAGGCACATTAGCAATATACTTTTGTGTAATGATCTTGGTTAGTTGGTCATTCAAAGCACCACCTTTGTATAAAATCTTACTGGCGTCTGGATAATTATAAGTCATTTTTCCAGCTTGCTTGGTATAACCATTCACATAATCAGCTTCAAAAGAAACCGGTTCTACGGTATGATCAAAATTTACTGAAGTACCTACACGGTTATAGCTGGTAGATGCCAGATATTGATTTACATATTGACTTAGGCCAAGGTATTCGAAATTGGCACGTACACCGTTTTCATACGCTTCTTTAGCGCTGATGGAGTTGGTCCATCCTCTTAAAGCACCTTCGGCCAACAAAAAATAGGTTTCCCATGGTGACATCCAGATACGTCTGGCGGTGTTATCACGATATTGTTTACCCAGCATTGGAGTAGTATCATACATACTGCCTAAAACATCATTGAATTTGAATGTCTCAGTACTCCATGCGGAACGAGTACCTGCCGGATAACCATTCCATGTGAACTGAGCGTCAATCTTTACTAGTTTTTTTTCAGGATCAGTCGGATCCAGCATGGCATGTTCTGCATGATTCTTAACGCCTTGCGAACCTTGATCTGGAAAATTTTCAGCTTTTTCATCATTCGTTAAACACCATACTTTCAAAGCACGCGGATCAAGATGTTCAGGAATACCATCCATCCACAATTGTTTGGTTGGATTATCAGTAGTTACCGGATAATGATTTACGTATTGTTCACCAATATAATTCATAGGCTTGATGTAAGGCGCCAAGTCCGGACGATAACTGGTTACAGGAATATCTCCTAAACCAGTTAACAGATTACACATAGTAGAAGAAATACATTGGTCATTCCAAGGACGATTCATTACACCTTCATAACAAGACCATCCGCCTGCCTCTGGAAACGAAAAGAAATCATCTGCAGAAGTCAACAAACTTTTGGATGCAGCATCCGCAAATTCAGCCTTGACATCGATTTTTGAAGTAGATACTTCGGACAGGCGCATGGCATAACGTAAGCGGAGGCTGTGAGCCAATTTGACCCATTTTGCAGCATTGTATCCAAAAGCAGGATCTCCTTTAGCTTCTGTTTCTGTAGGTTCTACAGACGTGTTAATTCCAGCGGCTGCTTCTTTTAATTCGGTCAACATGAATACATAAACATCTTCTACGCTGTTGAATGTCGGATTGACACCTTGAGCAGCGTCCAAAGCATATGGACCAAAAGAATCAGCAAAATCTGCAATCAGCATAACACGCCAAATACGAGCAAATTGTTTTACATTAGGAAAGAAAGCCTGTTCATGTTCGGAAGTTCCCGGATTTACATCTGCCATATTGATGGCATTGGTGGCATATTTTACCCAATTGGAGGTATAACTATACAATCTGTCGTTATACTCATTGCTATAACGGGCGGTTACTCCCATAGTGTTATCACCAATAATTCGTGTAATGGAAGCCCAGTTATACACAAATACACGTTCTGCAATATCCGGGTCCATTTGCGCCTCATAAAAAGATTTATTCAGTGCATAGTCCGGATGAATATATGATTCGCCTGCTGCAGAGGGACTAAAATTGATTTCCTCAAAGTCATCACATGATGTGGCACCTCCCATCAAAGCAGCACCCATTACCAGACTGAATAATAATTTATTTACTTTTTTCATTGTTGTCGAGTATTAAAAATTAGAAACCAAGTGTTACATTAAACAAGAAGGTACGTGATGTTGGTGATGACGCATTCTCAAATCCGGTTGCATTGGTACTGGTAGCAAACACGGATTCGGGGTCTATGCCATGCAGATTACTATGAATCATCCAAACATTGTTGCAAGACATACCTAACTTAACTTGCTGGAACGGACCTTTTGCAAGCATCTTCCGGGGGAAAGTATAGTTTAAGGAAACATTACGTAAACGAACATTCGTTGCATCATACAAATTAGCTTCACCAATACCCATATTACCAGTTGATCCAGTTACGGCCGTCCAATAAGATTGTGGTTCTACTTCGATGGTGCTAGGTGAATAGCCCCCGTTTCCGTCTGCAATAACCCCATCTACTACAAATTTATCGCGTTTACCGTTTACCACAGTACATGCTGCCACACCATTGGCTTGCAACATTCGGTTTGAACCAGAAAAAATTTCACCACCGATACGTGCGTCTACCAAGAAACTCAATGTAAAATTCTTGTAAGAGAATGTATTGGTCCATCCTACCAAACAAGTAGCTTGTTGATCACCAATCTTTTGTATTTTTGAGTCACCTTGTGGCAAACCGGCATCATTCAACAACATTTTTCCATAATAAGGACTATTCTCATCAGTCACCCGCAGATAAGTAGTACCCCAAATTTCACCATAATTACCTCCAGCAACAGCCAAAATCTTTAAATTATCATAGGTACCTAAAGTATATTCGTTAATACCATCAGCTAGTTCTATAATCTTGTTTTTGTTGGTAGAGAAATTCACTTGAGTGTCCCAAGTAAATTCTTTAGTTTGTACCGGAGTAGCATTCAACATGATTTCTACACCTGAATTCTGAATATTACCAGCATTAATTTTCATTGAACTAAATCCAGACAATGAGTTCATAGGCAAATTTAGCAACTGACGTTTAGCGTTTGATTTATACCAAGCCACATCTAACCCTAGACGATTATTGAAGAAACGGACTTCGGCACCGGCTTCCCAAGATGAAATCAATTCGCTACGTACATCTTCATTAAATAAGGTACTACCAGACACAGACGCACTCGTACCTCCTGTTTCATAGATAGATCCAATACCATATACGTTATATAATTGATAAGGATCGAGGTCATTACCTACCTGTGCAAAAGATACACGAGCCTTGGCATATGTAAACCACTCGGGCATTCCCTTTCCCCGGTTATTAATCATATCACTGATTACCCATGAAGCACTGATAGAAGGATAAAAGAACGAACGGTTGCTCTTACTCAAAGTAGAGGACCAATCATTACGTCCTGTCAAATCCAAAAATGCCCAACCGTCATAGTTAACTCCCAGTGTACCATACAATGAATTGGTCTTACGATGAGTATAAGTCTGACTGATACTTCTGTTTGAGTCGGTTGAATTTGTCAACCAGAATAAATCAGGCACTGTTAAAGCACTAACAGAATTGCTAACACCTGTTGATTTACGTTCCATTAAATTCCCACCGAATGTAAACACACCTCCGAAATCGCCTAATACACGGTCTTTTTGTGCGGTAACCAAAAAACTGAAATTATTTTCATAGAATTTTTGTTCACCAAAAGAATAACGACCGTTTTCTGATGAAGGACTGCCAGCATACAGTTTGGTTTCTGTTTCTGTGAAATACATATCACTACCTGCTTTAATTTCTGCGTTCAACCAATCTGTAATCTGATATTTCAACGAACCATTCAGCAAAAAGCGATTACGTTTGTCTTGATTGGTATTGTAATCTTTTGCCCAATATGGATTCTGACCACTGCCTTTCTCCCACCAATACATTTTTCCATCTTCTGGATTTTTGGCCTGTTTAAACTCTCTTATATCCAAAGAAATAGGCATCATGTACATGGAATAGAAATAGTTGTCCGAGCGCGCACCGGATATAGGACGATTGGTAGCATCAGACAAAATATATTGTACTTTGGCATCCACACTCCAACGATTATCTTTACCAAATGACGAAGTGATACGTGACATTAAGTTAGTACGGCTATACTCTGCCCCTGGAATCTTGCTGAAATCGTCCATACGGGTAGCTGATAAATAAACGGATGTCCTATCAAACTGTTGCGAAAAAGCGATATTTTCAGTTAAATTCACACCTGTCTTAAAGAAATTAGCTACATTGTCAAAATATTGCATATTTTGAGTACGTCCGTTCCAGTCTGTATAGCTTTGACCTGTAATAGCTGGTCCCCAGTTAGAACTAGAGGTTGCATTGAAAATGCCATTAGAACCTTGACCGAAAATAGTTTGCCGTTCGGGTTTCATAAATACATTTTCCACCGAAACGGAGCCGGAAAATGTAACACCAAGCCCCTCGCTCTTAGTACCCTTCTTTGTTGTAATCAGGATAACACCATTACCTGCACGCGAACCATAAAGCGCAGCAGCAGATGCACCTTTCAAAACAGACATTGATTCAATATCTTCGGAGTTGATATCCGATAAACCGTTACCCATATCAGTAGATGGATTCCACATATCATTGTTGTCGGCTCCAGTAAAATTATCCAAGGGTACTCCGTCTACAACAATTAACGGCTGGTTCAAACCCGTTACAGAATTACTACCACGAAGCTGAATCTTAGAAGAACCGGCAGGACCATTACTTGAACGGATGATTTGAACACCGGATACTTTACCGGAAAGAGCATTGGCTAAGTTTGTTTCACGAGCTGCTACCAATGCATCACCTTTTACCTCCTGCATGGCATAACCTAATGCTTTCTTTTCGCGTTTGATGCCGAGAGCGGTTACTACCACTTCCTGTAGCGTTTGTGTGTCATCTTGTAATGTTACATTCAAAGGTTGACCATTCCAGGGAACTTCAACAGTCTGATATCCCACGAATGAAATTTGGATAATATCCCCTTTCTTCACTCCAGATAATGAAAAGTCGCCATCAATACCGGTAATAGTACCATTAGTCGTACCTTTCACTACTACAGATGCACCAATGACAGTTTCACCCGTAGCATCCTTGACAACTCCTGTACATGTACCACTTTGTTGTGTGATTTTCACATCGGTAACGCCGGGATTGGCGACCGCGTATGCTGCTCCGGTAGAGGCACCCATTAGGAACAGCAACATACTGACTGATTTTAGTCGTTTTAACATAGCTGTGATTTTTTTTAAAGTTTATTGAAAATCAAGTAATTCCGTTTCCTTAGTTCCTTCAGAACTACTCTTACAGCTATATATCTGAATATCAGTGTGTTTTGTTTTTATGCCTCAAAAAGAAAAATTGTATTTAAAAGTCCTTCTATAGACTTTTAAATACAATTTTCTATCTATTTTCTACCGAAAAGAGCACTAATATAGAAAGCCGAATAACCATAATGGTATTTTATTATTTATTCCATACTCTATATCATCAGCGACAATATATGCATCAGAAAGTCCATTTATTTGTTGTTTACCTTTGTGTCTACCACCGACTTCAAAAGTATAGCGTCCATCAATAAAGAAATCACTCTCTTTAGAAACGTTTATTTTGTGGCAATAACGCAATTGGTTGGCAAAAAAAGTTTCCCTGACATTTCCAATATCAATCTGACTGGCAGACAATGCATACATTAAATTAGGATTTTCCAAAAACAGTTTATCAGGTTTTTGCAAGCGGCTTATGCCGGAGCCTTCTTTTTGGAGATTCATAGTCAGACAGCTGTCATGGAGGGCATCCAGATAGGCCAGCAATGAATTACGCGAGATTCCTATCCGTTCACTTAGTTTGCTGACATTAGGAATAAAAGGCGCCGACTCTGCAATGATATATAGTAACTGCTTAATTTTAGTTGTATATGAAATATCAACCCCTCTTAACTGTGGAATCTCCAATTCCACAATCAGATTGACCACTTCATTTATTCTTGAATAATAAAGAGCGGGTAATTCATTGTAATAAGGATAATACCCATGTTTCAAATAATCAGAAAAATGTTTCAGAACTTTAACTTTGTCTACTATCCCGACAGATAATGCCAGATGATTGTCCAATATATTATTTAAAGTCAATATCGGCAATGATAGTTTTTCATTCCAGTTTAAATACTCGCGAAAAGAAAAACCTTGCATTTCATAAACAATAGCCCGCCGGCTTAAATCCGATTTGGCATTTAAGATTTCAAGCAAGGACGAACCTGTAAAGACTACATGAAGTTCAGGTAAGTCATCATAAATATTTTTCAGTTCTTGAGACCAGTTGGGGTATTTGTGTACTTCATCCAGAAACAGATATTTTCCTCCCCGCTTTACAAAATCGGAAGCTAAATCATAAAGTTTATGTTCACTGAACCAGATATTATCCACACTGGCATAAAGTACGGTTTTATCCATTGGAAGGTTCAGTTTGATATACTGCAACAATAAAGTTGTTTTTCCAACTCCCCGGGCCCCCTTTATACCGATAAGACGAGCTTCCCATTCTATCTCATTCATCAGGCTACGTACAAAAGAAGTATTCGTTATAGCCAGTTTCTTGATAAAGGATTCAAATAATCGTTCCATTTCTTCTTTTTGTTTATCATACATTACAAAAATAGTAATAAATTGTTCATCATGATAAACAAAACGAGTTTTTTTTAAAAAAGTTGCAGCAATAAAATGCTCACATTACCATTTGTTTAAATAAAGTTCAGACCTTCGCCCAAGTGTACTGCCCTTTTTTATTTGGCTTATGTTAAGTGGCTCTATGACCTATGCATAATATGCTTTGCCGATATCAGAATATCAAATGATTTTGGGTATAATAAAAAAGGAAGAGAATATATCACATAACCTCTTCCTTTTTTATTAATAAACTTGGACTAGCGTCATATTTCAGACTGTTTTTTCATTAATTCAAATTAGGTCCTTCGCCAAATTGCGGATTTCCTTCATCTACCCATACACGCTGAGAGTTTAGTTTGTCAGGATCTGCATTGTCTGTACCATAAGAGAACCCTTGCGCTTTATATGCTGCAATTGTAATATCACGCATCTGATCTGTAGGAGCAGGTTCGCTTACTTTGAAACGTCTCGGAATTAATGTTGAATAATCCAATAAATCACTAAATTCCTCCCAAGGTAATAATGTACTGTTTTTCATGGGAATACCGGAACGACGTACATTTATAAACTGATCAAGAGGGCTCATTATATAGTGGATGTACTGCTGAATATATACCTTTTCCAAATCAGATTTAGTATCACCAGTTAATTTGAAAGCATCATGAGAGAGCATTTCATTAACCATGGTATCATCAATCTTAATAGTAGCATCGAGCGGGTCATTTACACAAGTACGTGAATAATAAGGAACTTGATTGAGTTCCGCTGCTTTGTCATATACATAAGCAGATAAACGACAACCTTCTGTCAGATATTCTTGAGCCGATTTAGGTGCATTAGCTCCTAATAATTTAAATTCAGCTAATAATAATTGTACTTCTGCTGCTGAGAAATAAATGCCATACCATGGGGTTATTTGAATATCTTTATCAGGTGTTACATCCGGTGCATCTGGATAAGTGAAGTCATAAATACCTTTTACTAATTCCTGATTGCGGAATGACAGCGCTTCATAATCTCTTGTTCCACCTGCGGAAGTTTTTAACTGGAACAATAAACCTGTAGGGTCAAAAATCCATTTGTTATTCTCTTCCAAGCCAGCACCAATCTTTAAAGGGGCTCCGTAATAACGTACCCATGGTTCGCCTGGACCTGTCCAGCCTTTAAATTTACCGTCTTCGATAATAGCGTTTTCGGCGATATAAGGAGGAATTTCTTTACCTTGATCCAAGAATGCTTGTATTACAGCTCCGTTAAACTCATTCTTTGTGAAGGCACTTAACAGACGTGTGTCGCGGTTGTTTTTCATAAAGTCAATTAATAAATCATGTCCGGCACCTTGAGGGAAATCATTGTTCCAGTGATTGTTTGTTCTTCCGCGATTATAAATAAAATCATCAGTTGCGGATTCTAATATACCAGCCTGATTGGCTATGACTTCATTTGCTATCTTAATGGCTCTGTTTCTGTCTTTATTAACAAGACGTGCTGCTAGCTTTAATTTTAAAGAGTTGGCGAATTTCGCCCATTTTTTGACATCGCCATTGTATATGAAATCCTGATTACCTAAGATATCGCTAATATTATTAGTCGTAAGATAGTTAATAGCCTCGTCCAATTCCTTCAACCAATAATCATATAATTCTTCCTGTGTGTCAAATTTGGGATACAATGTGCCTCCATAACGAGCCATCTCTGCTTCCGTGTATTGAAGTGAGCCATACATATCGCTATCACCCATTGCCAGAAAGACAGCTAAAGGATTACATAGATATTGAATATATCCATAACGTGCTTTATCTTCATCAGACATTTGAGAAATTTGATAACGTAAATCATTTATCATACGTAAAGTATCGTATATATTCGATCCTGTACTACCTTGCTCGGTTATCAGATTAAAACTGTCTACATTACCACTTGGGCTAACAATACACTGTCCCCAAGCACCAATACGCGGAAAATCATAATACCATGCAGAATAATCCATCGGTTCGAATTGATATAGGCATTCCGTGAATAAAAAACGGATATTAGGAGTTGAAATGTCACCTTCACTTGAGTTTATATCTTTAAACTCATCGGCACAAGAGGATAAAAGTCCTGCACCTAAAATGCATGAAGCAAATAAATATTTTAATTTCATACTAATTCAATTTTATATTGTTAAAGCATTATGCATTAGAATTCGGCACTAATAGTAAACGTATAGTTTCTAATATATGGTTCATAACCACGGATACGGAATTCTGCAGATCTATTACCACGAACACTTTCCGGGTGAACGTTATTAGGCAATGAATTATATATATAGCCTACATTGCGTGCTGCTAAACTTAAATTCAAACCTTTAGCACCAATCTTTGATGCTATGCTTTTAGGCATACGATATGACAATGTGATATCACGAAGAGCTATGTAACTTAACTCATGCACCCAGTCATCATTAACGACACCTTCGCCCCAAGAATTTCTAAACACATGATATGCACTAGCATGGGTCGGTTCGATAATACCTGCATCAATAGCTTGCTGATGGGTCATACCACTGATGTCATGTGATTTGCCATCAATACCTGTAGCTGAAGTACCCGGTGCAAACACTCCTTCTAAAATAACACCATCTTCATAGGTGATTCCATTGCTACCCCCTGCATACTGACTTGTCCAAGTCAAACCACCACTTGCCGCATCACGATATTTTAAAGACGTTTTAGTCCAGCCGGCATTTGAACCGTAACGGTTGCTATACATAGCTACTAAACCACCGATACGCATATCAAGACCTACATGTAAACTTAAATTTTTCCAGCGCAGGCTTGTTGACATAGAACCTAAAAAATCCGGTTGCATATCACCCAATTCCTGAACCACTCCACTTCTACGTTCGTATACAGCACGACGCGTATCACTGTAGTTCAACAAAACTCGCCCTTGATCGTCACGAGCAGGAAGAATATCAGTCATTAACATACCATAACTTCCACCAACTTTAGCAACAGAACCAATACGGTAGTCATAGGCGTTTACTTGACCTGCAAGTGAAATATATTCAGCTGCATCCGGATGGAGTTCTACAATCTTACTCGTATTTTTGGTCCATGTGAAATCTAGTCCCCATTCCCAATCTTCATTTTGGAAAGGAATAGTATTCAAAGCTAACTCTATACCTTGATTCTGAATATTACCAGCATTAATCAATTGTGTACTGATACCTGATACCCAAGGAGTTGCTATTTCCATTATTTGATCTTTGGTATTTTCTTTATAGTAAGTTACATCCAAATTCAGACGGTTTTTAAATGTACGGAAGTCCAAACCAATTTCCCAAGCATTTTTACGTTCCGGTTTTAAATTGGAGGCTTTCATTATTGTATTTAAAGTATTGGTATAAATATTCCCGCCATTAGGCAATTCAATTGTACCAAATCCATAAGCCTGGTTTACATAATAAGGATCGGTATCATTACCTACTTGTGCCCACGAGCCACGAACCTTAGCGAAAGAGATCCATTCGGGCAATTGCTCACGGAATGTTTCACTAATAATCCAAGAACCTGAAACTGAAGGGTAAAAATAAGAATGATTACCTGTACCATTAGCATAAACTAATGCAGAAGACCAATCATTACGTCCTGTAACATCCAAATAGACTTGATTCTTCCATCCTAAATTTAAAGCAAAAATGGCAGAAAGCATACGTTTTTCGCTTTTCAATCCACCATCGGATTTTTTAGGATTCTTTGAGTTATCAACGAACCATTGTCCAGGAACCACCATACCTCCGTCAGTATTTACAGAATATTCATATCTGCTAGTATTATAATATTCAAAGCGTGCAAAGCCACCAATATAATAATCTTTTATAGTTTTGTTCCAAGTAAACGAGCCACCAAAAGTGGTTTGTTCCTTTGTGTTTTGCCAAATTTTATAATAGCCTCCATCATTGGCATATCCGGTTCCTAATTCTTTGTTATCACCACGATTGTAGTAATAATTCATATTAGCATCAGCTTTAAATTTCAGCCAGTCGGTTATTTTCATATTAACTTCAAAAGTAGGGCGTACAACTGTTTCTTTTTGGCGATAATCATATTTATCAATTTCGAACCAATAGGTTTTACCAGGAACATTTCCATAGATGTCACCATAATCAGTACTTGCCACTCCACCATGTTCGCCGAGATATTTGTTACGGAAATATTTGGGGTCATAATTGGGAGTCCATGTTCCGTTTACGAAATTTTCACCGATATTGCGTGCTGCATTTCTTGGCGTTGAATTAGAAAAATTCACAGAAGCTGCAACATCTACCCAATCATTTAATTTATGTGTTGCTTTTACCAAGAAAGAATAACGCTCAAATGTATTATTCGGAGTAGTGGATTCAGCATGTTTATAAGACATGGAAGCATAGAATGTGGTTTTGTCATTACCACCATGAATAGCTAGATTTGTATTGGTGTTGAAACCTATTTGATACATATCCAACATATTATTTTTATGTGGGGAATAAGTAGTCATTGTACCGTCATAATTTTCAATTTGACTACCGTCATATTTAGGACCAAATCCAGTTCCCCAAGTTCCAATTAAGGTATGTTGTCCAGCTGAGTTCACTTGGAATTGTGTTGGTTGCCAGATATTACCATCACCATCTGCGTCATAACGTCCTACATACGGACCATCACCATAGACAGTCTGAATATCTGGAGTTTTATATGCATGGTCGATACCGAATGTTTGAGAGAAACTGATACCTAATCCACTACCACCCTTGCCACTTTTAGTAGTAATTACAACAGCACCATTCAAACCACGAGAACCATAGAGTGCAGTCGCTGCGGCACCTTTTAAAACAGAAACTGTTTCAAAATCATCAGGATTTAGATTTTTCAATTCATTACCATAGTCACTGGAATTACTCCCCCAGTTCAAGTCATCATTACCAGATACATTATTATCCAGTATAACACCGTCTACTACATAAATAGGCTGGTTGTTATTGCCCATCGTGGAAGCACCACGGATTTGAATTTTGGCTGCGCCAAAGATACCACCATCTGAACTGGAAATTTCAACACCTGCTACTTTTCCTTGTAATGCAGTAACCGGAGAAATGGTGTTGGCTGCTTTCAATTCATCACCCCTTACTTCGGTAACGGCATAACCCAGCGCCTTTTCCTCACGTTTCAATCCTAGAGCGGTTACAACTACCTCACCCAACAATTGAGTATCATCTTTCAAAAGAACATCTAGAGGTTTCCCGGTCCATTTTATTTCTTGAGTAGCATAACCAACGAAAGAGATAACAATGATATCCCCTTCCTTTACATTACTTAAAGAGAAGTCACCGTCAAGCCCTGTGATAGTACCATTCGTAGTCCCTTTCACTACTACAGATGCACCGATAACACCTTCTCCCGTAGCATCCTTGACGATACCCGTACATGTCCCTGTCTGTTGTGTGATTTTCACATCGGTAACGCCGGGATTGGCGACCGCGTATGCTGCTC
>OJMO01001730.1_pt1 | contig 13093 bp, 11 predicted proteins | sample 1597241 | NCBI WGS metagenome assembly OJMO01 (sample SAMEA2452129, study PRJEB22498) | human gut metagenome | biome: human feces; feature: human gut; material: feces | place: Australia | collected 2012 | reverse complement strand
CAAAACCGCTGCCTCCGGCAAACACCATTGCGCCTCCAGTCATTTTTAGGATCATCCGCAGCAGATTCATGCCTCTCCTCCTTCCTGCACATCCCCACACGGATGTGCCAGATACGTCCCACGCTCATCGAAAATAGCATCTACCCTGCCGATCTGACTGGCAGACAAAAGCACATACCGCTGAAATACCTTCTCCTGTACCAGCCTGCCAAGAATCGGTTTTTTGCGGATCTCCTCCATGCTTTTTCCATGCACGGTTGCTAATATCTTCACACCGCAGTTCATCACATATTCCAGTGCCTCCACATCCTCCTTTGATCCAATCTCATCCACTGCGATCACGTTGGGCGACATGGAACGCACCAGCATCATCATTCCTTCCTTTTTGGGGCAGCAGTCGAGAATGTCCGTACGATAGCCCAGATCATTCTGCGGTGTCCCCTGATAACAGGCTCCGAGCTCCGATCGCTCATCGACCACGCCCACATTCATGCCATGCCTTTTCGCACTGCCGTTCGACAGCTGTCGTATCAAATCACGCAGCAGCGTTGTCTTCCCACAGCGCGGCGGTGATATGATAAGCGTATGATAAATGCTCTCCCCGTTGATCAGATACGGAAGTACTCTGTCCCCGCACCCTAACAGCTGGTGTGCCAGCCGGATATTGATAAATGATATGTAACGCAGATTCTTCACCTGATCCTTTTCCAATACAATTTTCCCCGCCACGCCGACGCGATGACCGCCCTGTATCGTGATAAATCCCTGCTTGAGTTCTTCCTCAAAGGCATACATCGAATAATTGCTGATGCGCTCCATCGTCTCCTTCACATCCTGCCGCTCTGCCATGACCGGTGCCTCCGGATCCGTGGTCAGACAGCCGCTGCGGCCGACAAAATATTCTTTTCCATGATATACCACCATAAGCGGCGCATCTGCCCGGATGCGTATTTCCTGAAGAAGCCGGTAATCAATGTCCAGCTTTTCCATGTAACGGCGCAGATCCTTTGCCAGCACACGAAGCACCTGATCTCTCTGTCCCATATCTCATCCTCCATTCTTTTTCAATATATGTATGGGACAGGCAGATATTCCAAAATGTTTGCAGAATGTTTGCAAAACTTTGATTGCAAATGGTGATAAAATGTAATAAAATAAAACTATGTGAGGTGAAAAAAAACCTCAAGAAGGAACATTGCCGAAAGCAATGTTATTCACGATTTATATACAAGAAAAGAAAGGATGATAACAACAATGGAAAACATGCCAAAAATGAAAATCGGTATTGTTGCAGTGAGCAGGGACTGTTTCCCGGAGTCGCTCTCTGTAACAAGAAGAGAAAACCTTGTAAAAGCATACGCTGCTAAATATGACGCAGAGGACATTTATGAGTGTCCGATCTGTATCGTAGAGAGTGAGATCCACATGGTTCAGGCTCTTGAGGACATCAAGAAAGCCGGCTGTAACGCTCTCTGTGTATACCTTGGTAACTTCGGTCCTGAGATCGCTGAGACACTTCTTGCAAAGCACTTCGATGGTCCTAAGATGTTCGTAGCTGCTGCTGAGGAGACTTCCGCAAACGGCGGACTGATCCAGGGCAGAGGTGATGCATACTGTGGTATGCTCAACGCAAGCTACAATTTAAAGCTTCGTAACGTAAAGGCTTACATCCCTGATTATCCGGTTGGAACTGCAGAGGAATGTGCTGATATGATCCATGAGTTCCTTCCAATCGCAAAGGCTGTATATGCTCTTAACAACCTGAAGATCATCAGCTTTGGTCCACGTCCACTGAACTTCCTTGCATGTAATGCACCGATCAAACAGCTTTACAACCTCGGCGTAGAGATCGAGGAGAACTCTGAGCTTGACCTGTTCGAGGCATTCAACAAGCATGCAGATGATCCACGTATCCCTGATGTTGTTAAGGATATGGAGGAAGAGCTTGGTGCCGGCAACAAGAAGCCGGAGATCTTAAACAAGCTTGCACAGTACGAGATCACTCTTCTTGACTGGATCGAGGAGCACAGAGGATATCGTAAGTTCGTTGCACTGGCAGGAAAGTGCTGGCCGGCATTCCAGACACAGTTCGGATGCGTACCTTGCTACGTTAACAGCCGTCTTACCAAGAGAGGCATTCCTGTATCCTGTGAGGTAGATATCTACGGAGCACTCAGTGAGTTCATCGGTACCGTTGTCAGCGATGATACTGTTACACTGCTTGATATCAACAATACTGTTCCTGCAGACATCTACAACGAGGAGATCAAGGGCAAGTTCGATTATACACAGAAGGATACCTTCATGGGCTTCCACTGTGGAAATACAGCATCTACAAAGCTTTCCTTCTGCGAGATGAAGAACCAGATGATCATGGCTCGTTCTCTTCCGGTAGAGGTAACAAACGGTACTCTCGAGGGAGATATCGTTCCTGGCGATATCACATTCTTCCGTCTGCAGAGCACTGCCGATGCAAAGCTTCGTGCTTACATTGCGAACGGAGAGGTTCTCCCTGTTGCAACACGTTCCTTCGGTGCGATCGGTATTTTCGCGATCAACGAGATGGGTCGTTTCTACCGTCACGTACTGATCGAGAAGAACTTCCCTCATCATGGCGCTGTTGCTTTCGGTCACTTCGGAAAGCAGCTCTATGAGGTATTCAAATACATCGGTGTTGATGTAGAGGAGATCGGCTACAATCAGCCAAAGGGTGTTCTGTACAAGACAGAGAATCCATTCTCATAAGAACAACCGGATTAAACTGACACTTAAGAAGCTGACAGGATCATCTCTGCCGCTTCTATATGCCAGAGCGGCGGCACGATGCCGCCGCTCTTTTCTATGAAACGGATATGAACCATTGGGACATTATTCCTAAGTTCATTTTCATCACTTACAGTAAGAAAGGATATTATCTATGAATTATTTAATTGGTATTGATTTAGGTACTTCCTCTACCAAGACAGTTCTCTTTGATGAGGAAGGTACCGTGATCGCCTCTGCCGGCAAGGATTATCCACTCTACACTCCAAACAACGGATGGGCAGAGCAGAAACCGGAAGACTGGCGTGACGCTGCACTGGAGACAATCGCAAAGGTTGTCAAAGATTCCGGCGTAGCCGCTGACGACATCAAGGGTCTTGGTATTTCCGGACAGATGCACGGACTTGTTATGCTTGACGAGGCCGGTGAGGTTATCCGTCCTTCCATTATCTGGTGCGATCAGCGTACCGAGAAGGAATGCGAGGAGATCACCGAGAAGGTTGGTGCAAAGCGTCTGATCGAGATCACAGCAAACCCTGCTCTGACCGGCTTCACCGCATCCAAGATTCTCTGGGTCCGCAATCATGAGCCTGAGAATTATGCAAAATGTAAGCACATCCTCCTTCCAAAGGATTATGTCCGCTACATTCTGACCGGCGAGTTCGCAACAGAGGTTTCCGATGCTTCCGGTATGCAGCTTCTTGACGTACCAAAGCGTCAGTGGTCTGATGAGGTTCTCGAAAAGCTCGACATTGACAAGAGCCTTTTGGCAAAGGTATATGAGTCTCCTGAGGTAACAGGTACCATCCTTCCTGAGATCGCAGCAAAGACAGGTCTTTCTACTTCTACAGTTGTAGTCGGCGGTGCCGGCGATAATGCCGCTGCAGCAGTTGGAACAGGCGTTGTTGAGGATGGCAAGGCATTTACCACGATCGGTACCAGCGGCGTTGTTTTTGCACATTCCAGCGATATCTCCATCGATCCAAAGGGACGTGTACATACCTTCTGTTGCGCTGTTCCGGGTGCATGGCATGTTATGGGTGTTACCCAGGCAGCCGGATATTCTCTGGCATGGTTCCAGGACAACATCGGAACAGAGTATGCACGCAAGGCAAAGGAGCAGGGCTGTGGCGCATTTGATCTGATCAATGCAGACGTATTAAAGACTCCGATCGGTGCAAACCGTCTGATCTATCTCCCATATCTGAATGGCGAGCGTACTCCGCATCTGGATGCAAACTGCCGTGGTGTATTCTTCGGTCTTTCCAGCATGCACACAACTGCTGACATGGCTCGTGCCGTTATGGAGGGTATCAGCTACTCTCTGACCGACTGTAACGATATCATCCGCGAGATGGGTATCAACGTTACCGAGATGATGGCATGTGGCGGTGGCGCCAAGAACGGCGTACAACGTCAGATGATGGCAGATATGTTCGGCTGTGACGTTAAAACCGTAACTGCCACCGAAGGACCTGCACTTGGTGTTGCAATCCTTGCCGGTGTCGGTGCAGGTATCTATGACAGCGTTGAGGCAGCATGCCGCAAGATGATCCATACGGATCCTGAGAAGGAATGTCATCCGGACGCAGCTGCTACCAAGGAGTACGACAAGTTCCATCAGCTTTACAAGAAGCTGTACGATGATCTGAAGGATGATTATCAGACACTTGCTACTCTGTAATAATAAAGCCTGATAAACCAAAGGGTTCTGTGTGAATGAAGCTTCATTCACACAGAACCCTTTTTCTTTCCTGTTCATTCGCAAAAAACGTTATATACTCAACGCTTTAGACTCATTCAAGCTTCCGGCAAATCTGACCGCCATCGACGATTCCGCCTTTCAGGGATGTTCCTCACTGGGAAACATTTCCATTCCAGACAGCGTAACCACTATTGGCGCCAATGCCTTCAACGGCTGCATCATGCTGAGGGAGATCCGTCTGCCGGACAGCCTTCAGAAACTGGATGCATCCAGCTTTAAGAATTGCAGGCAGCTCACCGGCATCACCTGGAGGGGAACGACTTACTCTTCCATCGAGGATGCTGCCCGGGCAGTCAACGGTAATTCCTAAAGAGATAACAGCCTCCTCTTGGCACCGATAGCTGTCAACGGTATTTTCTAAGCGGGTAACAGCCTCCTCTTGGAATTAATAACCGTGGATATATCAATAACTCCTGATTTTCATGGAACCATCCTGGTATCCTATGGAAATCAGGAGTATTTTTTGTTATAATTATTATCTAAATTTGTAACAAAGGAATGATCTTATGAACGAATCCGATAACATGTTTGAAGAAGAATATCTCACCTGTGAACGGCGGCACGTTTTTTTCGTATTAATGGGAGTCGCCGGCTTCTTTGGTGCTTTCACCTACTCTATCCGCGGAGGTATTTTCTGTAATGCGCAGACCGCCAATTTCGTTTTATTTGCAATGGCTCTCGGCAACGCCCAGTGGAAGCATGCCCTCTACTTTCTGATCCCAATGAGTGCTTATTTCCTTGGTGCCGTGATCTCCGAGGCACTGCCGGGCCGCCTCAAAAAGCTGCAGTTTATCCGCTGGGATACTCTTTTTATCCTGATCGAAATGATCGTTGTCGTCTTTCTCGGGCTTCTGCCGGAGAGTGCACCTGTTCAGATCTCGCAGATTGCGATCAATTTCATCTGCTCGATGCAGTATAACACCTTCCGCCAGGCAAGAAGTGTTCCGATGGCAACGACCTTTTGTACCAATCACTGGCGTCAAGTCGCAATCGCACTGACGAAAGCTATCCGTCACCGGGATACTGCTTATCTGCCACGCATGACCCAGCATCTTTGTATGCTGCTTGTATTTGTGATCGGCGGTGTAATATCCACGATTCTTTGTAATCTATTCCTTGGCAAAGCGATCTTTGCTGCACTGATTCCTCTGATGATCGTGTTTATTGATCTTTTATATGCGGATCTGAAGCGCGAAAAGGGGGCTCTGGAACGGATTCCGCATGGGCATTGAGAAGGTGCGTGTGGCGAATATTAACCCGATTTGTGTCAATAACATGATTGCATGATTTTTTGAAAACAATCCATACTATTTACAGTACCCCGAAAATTATTTACTAAGACTTCATTTCGGAAGGAGCAATAGTATGAGCCACGATAAAAACGGTACGACCGGTCTAAACCATATGAACAAACGTCAGCTTGCCGAGGGTCTTGAGTTTCTCGATGATCTGACGGAGGATGAGCGCAAGCGTTTTGAAGCACTTCCCGACGAGGATAAGCATCGGTGTATCGCCCAGAATCTGATCAGTCACCAGGATGACAAGCTCTGGGACAGGGATATCGGCATCAGCCAGCTGGAGGGACGCATCGTCACAAAATCTTTTCAGGGATAGATGATTGACGTTTCTGCCAATTGACCTTTTCTAATATCTCTCTGCAGATCCGCCAATTCATATATTTTTACCTGTCGGGAAATTAATTATCTGACCGATGAAACGATCAAAACAAATCGAGAGCAGCCCACGTTTACAGGCTGCTCCCTGTTTGTTTATCCATGAAATTTTATTGATTGATCCATTAGTCGGCAAAGAGCTGTGTAGAAAGATATCTGTCTCCTGAATCAGGGAGAAGTGCTACAATCACCTTGCCCTTGTTCTCCGGACGGGCTGCAAGAATAGTTGCTGCCTTTAATGCTGCTCCGGAAGAAATACCAACGAGAATCCCCTCGCTCTGGGCAAACTTCTTGCCCTCGACAAATGCATCATCGTTCGCGATCGGGAGAATCTCATCATATACATCTGTGTTCAGTACCTTTGGCACGAAGCCTGCGCCAATACCCTGAATCTTATGTGCTCCCGGTGCTCCACCGGAAAGAACCGGGCTGGTCTCCGGCTCAACAGCTACGATCTTGACATTTGGATTCTGCTCCTTTAAGTACTCGCCGATACCTGTGATTGTTCCGCCTGTACCAACACCTGCTATGAAAATATCTACTTTGCCATCGGTCTGATCCCAGATCTCAGGACCGGTTGTTGCCTTATGTGCTGCCGGGTTAGCCGGATTGTCAAACTGACCAAGGATAACAGAGCCCGGTGTGTTTGCCTGAAGCTCCTCTGCCTTTGCGATAGCTCCCTTCATTCCCTTTGCACCTTCTGTCAGAACAAGCTCTGCTCCATATGCTTTTAATAATGTACGACGCTCGATGCTCATGGTATCCGGAAGAGTAAGCACTGCATGATATCCCTTTGCTGTAGCAACAGCGGCAAGACCAATTCCTGTATTACCGGATGTTGGCTCGATAATTGTTGCACCCGGCTTTAAGATACCCTTCTTTTCTGCATCCTCGATCATTGCAAGACTGATACGATCCTTAACAGATCCTGTCAGATTCAGATACTCTAACTTTGTCAGGATCGTTGCATCTGTAACTCCTGCTGCTTCACTGTATTTGCTTGCCTTTAAGATTGGGGTTCCTCCGATCAGTTCTACTGCACTCTCTTTAATCTTTGCCATAATAATGTCCTCCTTCATTCTCTAAACATTCTGCTTCTCTGACCCTCCCTCTTCAGAAACAATCCTGTCTGAAATCTTGGATAATCAGTTGTTTTCTTTAATTATACTATTCATACTGTGTTTGTATGAATTGATTTTATAATGGTATTATATTCCTTCAATTCCTATCTGTCAATAGGAATTTATAAAATCTCTGAAAAAATCTGTCGTTATGCTCAATTCGAAAACAAATCAGGACTGGCATACTCTCTGTTTTACAGCCAGTATGCCAGTCCTGATATTAATTCTCTTCATTTTAGAATCGGCTGATTTCCTCCGATTCATCATCACTTTTACGGATCTCACGGATGACAACATCGTATTTTACTCCATTTTCCAGCTCTATTGTAACCGTGTCGCCCACACGATGCTTCAACAGACATTTCCCCATGGGTGATTCAATGCTGATCATATTATTCATTACATCTGCACGGATCGTTGTGACAATCTTATACTCTTCTTCGCAGTCATCCTCCGGGACATAAACGACAACGGTATCATTGAGTCCAAGCTCCTCCTCACCGGCATCGTCCTCCACGATCTGAGCCGTCTTGATCATCCGCTCCAGATAGCGGATCCGGCTCTCGTTACGATTTTTCACTTTCTTGGCTGCTTTATATTCAAAGTTCTCGCTGAGATCTCCCTGCGCTCTCGCCTCCTTGACGTCTTCCAGGGCTTCCTTACGCACGACAAGCTTGCGATGCTCCAACTCCTTCTCCATCTTTTCAACATCCTGTCTGGTTAATCGATCATACATTGTTTCATCCTCCCTTTTATTGCAAAAAAGATCTTCTATGCAAAACAAACAGATATTTATATGTTTTTTGTTTATTTTTGACAATGATATTTTATCACATGCTGTATATAATATATATAAGAAATCTGAATTGATTTCTTCATCACACAATGAGTCCTGTGACTGTTCTGACAGGACATTAATCAAAAAATGACAGAGCGATGAGAGGTGTGACGGTTCTGACACCTCGGTAAACAAAAAGTGACCGAGTGATGATATCTATATGGGAGAGTTGTTACTCTCCCATTTTTACAAAGTAAATACATCAATGAATATATTGCTTATATAAAAAACACAAATTCCACCAAAGATCAAAAAAAGTTAAAACGAAAATACATATATTCCACATTACAATATTTTCATAAAGAATTAAAAATTTAGAACAAAAGAGCGAAACCAGCGTTTCATCCTTGCTTCCCACCACATTACGAGCATTTTCCTATACCAGAACAAAACAGAAGGCTACCCATCAGTGGATCAGCCTCCTGCACGATTATTCCATAAATTTAATTAGCGATAGATGATCTCGCTTCTCTTTGGTCCGTTTGATACCATTGTGATCGGCACACCGATCTCCTTCTCGATGAACTCGATATAACGACGGCAGTTCTCCGGAAGTTTGTCATACTCGGTAATACCTCTGATGTCGCAGTTCCAGCCCGGCAGTGTCTCATAAACAGGCTTTGCCTTAGCAAGCTTTGCGGTTACAGGGAAGTCCTTTACAACCTCTCCATCGATCTCATAACCAACGCAGACCGGAATCTCCTTGAGATATCCGAGACAGTCAAGAACAGTCAGTGCTACTTCTGTTGCACCCTGGATCTGGCAGCCGTAACGGGATGCTACTGCATCGAACCAGCCCATACGACGTGGACGTCCTGTTGTTGCACCGTACTCTCCACCGTCTCCGCCACGCTTACGAAGCTCCTCAGCCTCTACCTCATCGTGAATCTCACTGACGAACTCGCCGGCACCAACGGCACTGGAATAGGCCTTTACAACAGTAACGATTCTCTTGATCTCATATGGAGGAATACCTGCGCCGATTGCGCCGTATGCAGCCAATGTAGAGGAAGAAGTAACCATTGGGTAAATACCGTGATCCGGATCCTTCAGGGAACCAAGCTGTCCCTCTAACAGAATACCCTTGCCTTCCTTGATCGCCTGACGAAGAAAAGCAGATACGTCGCAGACATAAGGAGCGACCATATCACGATACTCGTGAAGTGTATTTAAAAGCTCATCCGGATCAAGCTCCGGCTTATTGTAAAGATATTTCAGTGTAACGTTCTTCTGCTCGCAGATGCGTGCGATCTTGTCCTTTAACACATCATCATCGAACAACTCGGATACCTGAATACCGATCTTAGCGTACTTATCAGAATAGAACGGAGCGATTCCGGACTTTGTGGATCCGAAGGATTTCTTTCCGAGACGCTCTTCCTCATACTGATCGAACAGGATGTGATACGGCATCAGGATCTGTGCTCTGTCAGATACCAGAATCTTTGGCTTTGGCACGCCCTGCTCTACTAAGGAATTGATCTCCTTAAACAGATATGGAATGTTCAGTGCAACACCGTTGCCGATAACACTTGTGGTGTGATTGTAAAATACACCGGATGGCAGAAGATGCAGTGCAAACTTACCATAATCATTGATGATGGTGTGACCTGCATTGCTTCCTCCCTGAAAACGTACGATGATATCGGACTTCTCACCTAACATATCGGTGATCTTTCCTTTTCCCTCATCGCCCCAGTTTGCTCCAACGATTGCTGTAACCATAAATAGCCCCCATTTCTGTACTGCCCTGACCTGGTTCCCATGCCTGGCAGCACAACGACACGGGAATGGAAAATACTTCTTACTTCGGTTCACTCATAGAAGCATACTTCCGGTAATTGATTCCTACACGTTTATCTCGGACTTCATTCCAAGGATTTCCTGATTCTCATCCAGAATTGGCTGAACAATCTCCTGAATAAACTCCTCTACCTGTGAAGCAGAACGTCCTGTATATCTGGATGGCTCCATCAATGCCTGCAGCTCCGGCAGTGTCATCGGGAACTCATCGTCTGCAGCGATCAGCTCCAGCAGATTGTTTTCTTTTCCTTCCTGCTTAACATTCTTGCCTGCTTCCATAGAGAGCTGACGGATCTTCTCATGAAGCTCCTGTCTGTCTCCACCTGCTTTGACGGCATCCATCATGATATTCTCGGTTGCCATGAACGGCAGCTCGGCCATCAGACGTTTCTCGATCACTTTATCATATACGACAAGACCATCCACAACATTTAATACCAGATCAAGGATACCATCTGTTGCCAGGAATCCCTCCGGTACGCTGATACGCTTGTTGGCAGAATCATCCAGAGTACGCTCAAACCACTGACATGCAGAGGTGAACATTGTGTTGGTGACATCAGCCATCACATAACGGGAAAGAGATGCAATACGCTCGCTGCGCATTGGATTTCTCTTGTATGCCATTGCGGAGGAACCGATCTGATTCTTCTCGAACGGCTCTTCAATCTCCTTCAGATGCTGAAGAAGACGGATATCATTGGAGAACTTGTGTGCACTTGCTGCAATGCCTGCAAGTACATTTACAACTCTTGTATCAAGCTTTCTGGAGTAGGTCTGTCCGGATACCGGGAAGCACTCCTTAAAGCCCATCTTCTTGGCAATGATCTTGTCGAGCTTCTTAACCTTCTCCTCATCGCCGTCAAACAGCTCCATAAAGCTTGCCTGTGTTCCTGTTGTTCCCTTGGAACCAAGAAGCTTCATATGATCAATGACATGATCCAGGTCTTCCAGATCCATCAGAAATTCCTGCAGCCACAGAGTTGCTCTCTTACCTACAGTTGTAGGCTGAGCCGGCTGAAAATGAGTAAACGCAAGTGTCGGCTGTGATTTGTACTTCATCGCAAAACGGGACAGCTCATCAATCACGTTGATCAGCTTGTTGCGGATCAGATGAAGTGCCTCTGTCATAATGATGACATCGGTATTATCTCCGACATAACAGGAGGTAGCTCCCAGATGAATGATTCCCTTTGCCTTCGGACACTGAACACCGTAAGCATATACATGTGACATAACATCATGACGAACCTGCTTCTCTCTCTCTCTGGCAACATCATAATTGATATTATCTGCCTGAGACTTCAGTTCCTCGATCTGCTCCTTTGTCACAGCAGGATTGCCGTTTTCATCCAGAAGTCCAAGTTCATTCTCTGCCTCGGCAAGCGCGATCCATAAACGTCTCCAGGTTTTGAATTTCTTGTCCGGAGAGAATATGTACTGCATCTCTCTGCTGGCGTATCTCTCGGACAGTGGACTTGTGTATCTGTCGTTACTCATATCTAACCTCATTTCTGTGCTGTTTCGCACACCTTTGTTTTATATGTTCAGTACAAATTGATCCGGCACAGAACCGCTTCAACCTATACCCACAACACCTGCATTATTTGTCGTAATCTCCACGGATATCTTCCTTCGGAGGATCTAACGGATAATCTCCGGAGAAGCAGGCATTACAATAGCCCTGATCTCCATCGATCAGTTCACTGAGCCTGTTAAGATCAAGATATCCCAGAGAATCTGCACCGATCATCTCTGCGATCTGCTCTACCGTATGGCTGAATGCCGGCAGCTGATCACTGGACGGTACATCTGTTCCAAAATAACATGGATATTTGAATGGTGGAGAACTGATGCGCACATGCACTTCCTTCGCCCCCGCATCCTTGAGCATCTTCACGATACGCGCACTTGTCGTTCCACGGACGATGGAATCATCGACCATGACAACACGCTTGCCACGAACGATTTCGCGGAGAACATTCAGCTTAACCATAACGCTCGACTCTCTCGCCGACTGCTTAGGCTTAATGAAGGTTCTTCCCACATAACTGTTCTTGACAAAAGCCGTTCCGTATGGAATGCCGGATTCCAGAGCAAAGCCCATCGCTGCTGCATTACCGGACTCCGGTACACCCACAACGATATCGGCGTCGACAGGATGTGTCTGTGCCAGGATCCTTCCGGCTGTAATCCGGGAACTGTGAACGTTGATGCCATCAATGTAACTGTCCGGTCTCGCAAAATAAATGTACTCGAAAATACATTTTGCATGACTGCCTGTCATCAGAGACTTGTCCGAAGAAATTCCCTCCGGCGTGATCGTCACGATCTCCCCCGGCTCCACATCACGGATAAACTCTGCGCCAACCGTATCAAGTGCACATGATTCACTGGACAGGATATATGCCCCGTCTCTCTTGCCGATACAAAGCGGACGGAAGCCCATTTCATCACGAACGGCAATCATCTTGGTAGGCGACATTACAACAAGGGAATAAGCTCCCTTGATACGGTTAACGGCACGGTTGACAGCCTCCTCAATCGAGGGAGCGGTGAGTCTTTCCTCGGTTATGATGTATGAAATAACCTCGGTGTCCGATGTCGTGTGGAAAATCGAGCCTTTAAGCTCAAGCGCACTGCGAAGCTCATAGGAATTGGTGAGATTGCCGTTATGAGCGAGGGCAATATGGCCGTTAATGTGATTGACGACTATCGGCTGAGCATTGTCCCTTGCCGAGCCGCCCGTTGTGCCGTAACGGACATGACCTATTGCAATGTTGCCCTGACCGAACTGATTAAGATGGTCGGGGGTGAAAACATCATTGACAAGGCCTGTGTCCTTATATGTGGTAAAAAGTCCGTCGTCGTTTACAACGATTCCGCAGGATTCCTGTCCACGGTGCTGCAGGGAAGAGAGCCCGTAATAAATGGAAGAGGCTGCATCTTCCCCGTGGGGATTATAAATACCGAATACACCGCAGGCTTCTTTAATCCGTTCATCCTGACACATAGATTCCACCTCACTACAGGGAGAACAAAAGCTGATCGTAAGTAGGATAGCTCAGGACAGAATCCGGAATTAAAGCTTCAATATCACTGGCAACAGTACGGATCTCTTCCATCTTAG
>OJMO01001718.1_pt1 | contig 13139 bp, 11 predicted proteins | sample 1597241 | NCBI WGS metagenome assembly OJMO01 (sample SAMEA2452129, study PRJEB22498) | human gut metagenome | biome: human feces; feature: human gut; material: feces | place: Australia | collected 2012 | reverse complement strand
TACCTACCACGGCCTCTGTGGAACCCTTCAATTCTCCGCCGACCAGATACACACGGAATCCCGCTGCTGCCAGTGTTTTGGCATGAGCTACTGCATTGGTCACGAAAATGGCACTTTTCTCTGTCAGAAAAGAAAGCATGCTTGCCGTTGTGGTTCCGGCATCCAGATAGACAAAATCCTCTGGCTGGATGAGAGCTGCTGCCCTCGCCGCCACCAGCTGTTTGGCTTCCACATTCACCGTTGCCTTCTGTTCTACCGTAGGCTCATGGGTTGCCACCGTACGGTCTAATGCCACTGCTCCGCCGAAGACCTTCACCAGCTTCCCGGCATTATGCAATGCTGTGATGTCCCGGCGTACCGTGGATTCCGACGTATTTAACAGATCTTTTACCTCGGCCACCGTAATGCTGTTTTTTTCTTCCAATAATTTCAGAATGATCTCATAACGTTGTTCTGTCAGCATAAATTGTTATTTTCTCTTTCCTTTGTCACATCTGTCTCCAGTATGATCTTACGCACGGGAAGAATACTTCCGGGAGACATGGATAATTCATCAACACCCATAGCCAGAAAACGTCTGGTCAACGATGTATCTGCACCCAGTTCTCCGCAGATACCTGCCCAGATTCCGGCCTTATGCGCATTTTCCACGACCATCTGTATCATACGCAGCACTGCGGGATGATGTGGATCATAAAATGCATCCAGCTTCGGATTCTGCCTGTCGATGGCCAGTGTGTACTGGGTCAGATCGTTAGTACCGATACTGAAGAAATCCACTTTCTTCGCCAGCTCTGCACTCATCATGACAGCAGCCGGTGTCTCGATCATAATACCCTGCTTCGGTTCTCCGAAAGCCACACCCTGTTCTGTCAGTTCCTGTTTTACCTCCGCCACAATTTCCTTGATCTGATGTACTTCCTCCACACTTATAATCATAGGATACATAATGGAGATATTACCAAATGCACTGGCACGGAACAATGCACGGAGCTGTGTCTTGAAGATCTCCGGTCTGGTCAGACAGATACGGATGGCACGGCATCCCATGGCCGGATTTTCCTCCGGCTCCATTTCGAAGTAATCGCACTTCTTGTCTGCACCGATGTCCAGTGTACGGATGATCACAGGCTTTCCCGCCATGGTCTCCGCCACAGTGCGGTAGATCTGAAACTGTTCTTCCTCGGTAGGGAAGGTTTCTCTCTCCAGATATAAAAACTCACTGCGGAACAGGCCGATGCCGCCGGCATCGTTCTGCAATACGGCCGCCAGATCCTTGCTGTTACCTATATTAGCATAGAGCATGATCTTCTTACCGTCAATAGTGATATTTTCACGTCCCTTTAAGGTCTGGAGCAGTTCTTTCTTCTCCTGCTCCTCCTGCTTTAGCTGCTGCATTTTCGACAGAGTATCTTCATCGGGATCCACATAGATGCAGCCGTTTCGTCCGTCCACGATACCAAGTTTTCCGTCTATGGCATCGGTCAGAGGGATATCGGTGCCGATCAGTGCCGGAATGCTCATGGTGCGGGCCAGGATCGCCGTATGGGAATTCACAGATCCATGTACCGTTACAAAGGATAATACCAGATCCTTGTTCAACTGTACCGTCTCGGAGGGTGCCAGGTCGTCTGCCACAATGATCACGGGTTCTTCCGATGCCGCCATGCCTGCCGTTCTGCCACCCAGCACGCTTAATACGCGCTCGGAAATGTCTTTGACATCCGCAGATCTGGCTCTCATGTAGTCATCCTCCATGGAGGCAAACATCTGTGCAAAATTGTCTCCGGTGGAAGCCACCGCATACTCTGCATTCACCTGCTGCATATGAATGATGTTCTCAATGGATTCATTGTAATCATCATCCTCCAGCATCATCTGATGAATCTCGAAAATAGCTGCATTGGCTTCTCCCACTTCTTTCAAGGCTTTCTGGTACAGATTCTGCAGCTGCTCCATGGCGGTTTGTCTGGCCTGTCTGTAACGAGCGATCTCCCGGTCGGGATTCTCGATCTTCACACGCTTTACCTGCTGCTCATCCTTCTTATGAACACTGATCCTGCCAATAGCAATTCCGCCGAATACACTTTTTCCCTGGTAGACTTCCATGACTTTTCTCCTCTCCTGACGATAATATTATGATTACTTAGAGGTTTGCTTTCACAAATTCCGTAACAGCTGCATAAGCTGCTTCCTCATCCTCACCGTCGAAGGTCAGGGTGATCTCGTTGCCGGCCTTAACAGCCAGACCCATGATGCCGAAGATTCTCTTGCAGTCTCCGGTCTTGCCGTCCTTGGTCAGAGTGATGGCACTCTGGAATTCCTTTGTTGCCTTTACCAGTTCTCCTGCTGGGCGAGCATGGATACCTTCGGGATCTGTGATAACATATTTAAATTCTTTCATTTTCTTATCTCCTTTTCTGATTTTTTATATTACGGTAACTATTCAGCACCCACATTCGTAAAACCGCTCTTTCAGAGCTTTCCTTTTGCTCATGTGGTTACTTTTTTCTTCAATACACCCAACAGCAGTGCGGACACTACCGTACCTGCCACCAGTGCCACCAGATACATCACTGCGTTACCTACTACAGGGAATACGAAAATTCCGCCGTGAGGTGCCATCAGTGTACAGTGGAATGCCATGGACAGGGCGCCTGCCAGTGCCGAACCGATGATGCAGGAAGGAAGCACATGCAGAGGATCGGATGCTGCAAAAGGAATCGCACCTTCGGTGATGAACGCCAGGCCCATGATGAAGTTGGTGGGACCTGCGTCTCTCTCTTCCTTGGTGAATTTATTCTTGAATAACAGGGTTGCCAGTGCAATGGCACAGGGAGGAGTCATACCTCCGATCATAACAGCTGCCATGATGTCATAATTGCCTGCAGCGATCGCTGCCGTTCCGAATACATAAGCTGCCTTGTTGAAAGGACCACCCATGTCAATCGCCATCATGCCGCCCAAGATCAACCCCAGTACAACTCGGCTGGAATCACCCATTCCGCTTAAGAAATTGTTCAATCCGGTATTGATACCGCCCATGATCGGTTCTACCACGAAGTTCATTGCCAGTCCCATGATCAGGATACCCACTACCGGGTAGATCAGTACCGGTGCCAGCTTTTCAATGGCATCGGGAAGCTTATCGCAGATCTTGCGAAGTCCCAGGATCAGATAGCCTGCCAGGAAACCTGCTACCAGTGCACCCAGGAATCCGGACTTTCCGTTGGCTGCCAGCATACCGCCTACAAAGCCAAGCGCCAGCGCCGGTCTGTCGCCGATTGCCATACCGATGAAGCCCGCCAGTACCGGAAGCATCAGACCGAATGCCACGCCGCCGATATTCTTGAACATTGCGGCTATGGGAGTAATCGTACCAAAGTTACTTCTCTGATCTGCGGGAAGTGCATTGATATCAACGTTCAGTCCGTCGATCAGGAAGGCAATGGCGATCAGAATACCTCCGCCGACTACGAAAGGAAGCATATGGGATACGCCGTTCATCAGCTGCGTATAGATCTTATGAGCTGCGCTTTCCTTACCGGTTACGGCTGTAGTTGTTTCACTGCTTTCCCCGTGGAAAACTTCCACGTTTCCACTCATTGCCTGTTTTACCAGCTGGTCTGCCTTGCCAATACCGTCGGATACCTGACAGCTGATGACTTTCTTGCCGTTAAAGCGGTCCATGGGTACTTTGGCATCAGCCGCCACGATGATGCAGTCCGCCGCTTCAATCTCTTCTGCAGTCAGTACATTTTTTGCGCCTGCGGAGCCTCTGGTCTCAATCTTAATCTGACAGTCTGCTGCTCTGGCTGCCTTTTCCAATGCTTCTGCTGCCATATAGGTATGAGCGATTCCGGTCGGACAGGAGGTCACTGCCAACAGCTTAAAGCCTTTCTTCTCCTCGGTGGTAATACCGGTATCACTTAATCTGTCATCAATGCTCTTGGCACTTTCATCTGCTGCATCAATGATCTGTAAGAATTCCTCTACGCTTTTTGCATTTCTCAGAGAAGTGGTAAAATTCTCATCCATCAGCATCACGGACAATTTGCTCAGTACATCCAGATGTACATTATCCTTTGTATTTGGTGCTGCAATCAGGAACAGTAAGGTCACCGGTTCCCCGTCCAGAGATTCATACTCCACACCGTTTTTGATCACCATGGCTGCCAGTCCGGGGGCCTTTACCGCATCACATTTTCCGTGAGGGATCGCAATGCCCTCTCCGATTCCCGTGGTACTCTCTTCCTCTCTTGCATAGACCTGTTCACGATACTTCTCCACATCAGACAGCTTTCCGCTTTTTGCCATCAGTTCCACTGCCAGATCCAATGTTTCCTTTTTGTCAGCCGGTGCCGCATTCAGGGAAATACTATTTTTGTCCAAAAGATCTGTAATTCTCATGTTGTGACCCATCCTCTCTTTTTATATTTATCATTGTTATTGTTCTACCTGCTGTAATACCTGCAAGACTTCTTCTCTGGTGGCCAGATTCTCGGAAAATGCACTGGCGCTTCCTGCAGCAATTCCCATATGGAACGCATGTACATAATCTTTCTTTTCCATCCATCCTGTCAGGAAACCTGCCACCATGGAATCGCCTGCACCCACACCATTGACCAGTGTTCCCTTCGGTGCCGGAGCTCCCATGCTCTGTCCGTCCGCTGCGATCAATACTGCTCCTTCGCCTGCCATGGAAATCAGTACATTCTGTGCTCCCATCCCCTGCAGTTTCCTGCCGTATGGAACCACCTCTTCCCTTGTGGAGAGCTTTACACCGAAGATATCCCCCAATTCATGGTTGTTGGGTTTTACCAGAAAAGGATGATACGGCAATACCTTTACCAGCAGGTCTCTGGTGGCATCCACTACGGTGAGAACACCTCTTCCCTGAATTCTCTCCAGAATTCTCTGATAAATGTCATCCGGCATGGTATAAGGAATACTTCCTGCCAATACCAGGACATCTCCGTCTCCCAGTCTGTCAATCTTTTCCATCAGCTGTTCCAAAGCTTTTGCATCAATATCCGGGCCACAGCCATTGATCTCTGTTCCGTCAATACTTTTCAGCTTCAGATTGATTCTGGTCATTCCGTGATCGATTTTGATGAAATCAGCATTTACGCCAAACTCGTTCAATCTTCGGATCAGTTCCTCTCCGGTGAATCCCGCCGCATATCCCAGGGCTGTGGAATCCAGTCCCAGATTCTTCAGTACGATAGATACATTGATTCCCTTTCCTCCCGGAAGAATCAGCTCTGATGAGGTTCTGTTCGTCATTCCCAGCTGAAAGTCATCCACGGATACGATGTAATCCAGTGACGGATTGAAAGTCACGGTACAAATCATTTCTATCCCTCCTGTCTGTCATCTTTCTTGTTCTTATGATGATATTATATCTTCATATTCAGTCAAATTCAATCAATTTAATTCACAAATATGGTGCTTTATTTTGGTTGAATTTGCACAAAATAAAAGGATGAAATACTTCTTCATCCTTTTTCAATGTTTCTTTCACTATAGCATTTCCCTTATCTGGCTTCTTTAAACCCGTTTGCCTGTTCTTTCATTTCCTTTGCATTGGAAAGCGCCGCTTCCGTCAGTGCATCACTGCCTAACAGTCTTGCCAGCTCCGCCAGACTTTCTTCTTCTGCCACCTTGTGAATGTCCGTAATGGTCATATCATCGGTACTGCTCTTTTCAATAATGAAATGCACATCCGCCATGGCTGCGATCTGAGGCAGATGAGTGATACAGATGACCTGATGGGCTCCTGCCAGAATACTCAGCTGCTCCGCTACTTTCCATGCGGTTCTGCCGCTGATACCGGTATCGATCTCATCAAAGATCAATGTATCAATGGCATCTTTCCCTGCCAGTACCGTTTTGATCGCCAGCATCACCCGGGACAGTTCACCGCCACTGGCCACCTGGTTCAAAGGTTTCAGACTTTCTCCGGGATTGGTGGAAATCAGGAATTCCACATCATCATAGCCTTTTGTTGTAATGGCCTGACCGGGTCTGACTGCGATGTCAAATTCCACCGTCAGGAAATTGAGACCTATCAGCGCATCTTTCAATTTCTGCGTCAGTACCGCTGCGTTTTTTCTACGGATCTCAGACAGTTCTTCACAGGCTTTCTTCAGTAACGCCTGCTTTTCCTCCCACTCGGCGTTCAATTTCTGCATATAGGCATCATAATCCGCCAGTTTTTCCAGATAAGCTTCTTTTTCCTCTTTGTACCGCAGGATCTCTTCGATCGTGTTGCCGTATTTTCCCTTGAGGTGATTGATGGTATTCAGACGATCCTCTGTACTGCGAAAATCCTCTTCATCAAATTCCAGATCCGACATATATTCGGAGACATCATGATTGTAATCTGACAAAAGACTTTCCACCTCTGCCAGCTGTTCCTCCATCTGTTCCAGTGCAGGATCATACATGGTCACACTACGCAATGCCCGCAGTGCCCTGCTCAAAGAATTCCCGGCACCGTCTTCCGCGTCATTGCCACTGAGTTGATAGCTCTCCGCCAGGCTTTCCGCAATTTTTCGGCTGTTGGACATTTTGCGGTACGCCTGTTCCAGTTCCTCATCTTCTCCGGGCTGCAGGGAAGCATCCGCGATCTCCTTTTGTTCAAATTCCGCCAGAGACTGTTCTCTGCTTCTGGAGGTATCATCCAGAGTTTCCTCTGTGATCTTTTTCTCCAGGGCAGTACACTCATGATAAAGTGCAGCCACCCGCCCTGCGCATTCTGCAAATTCCGCTCCCGCATAGGCATCCAGGATCTCCATATGTTTTTTCTTGTTTAGCAGAGACTGGTGCTCATGTTGTCCGTGAATATCGATCAGCAGCTCCGAAAGTTCCTTCACCTGCTTTGCCGTCACGGTCTCTCCATTGATGCGGCAGATGCTTTTCCCGGAGGAAAGTTTTCGGCTCAGGATCACGGTTCCGTCTTCCGAAGGTTCCAGATCCATGCTCTTTAATTTTTCCGCCAGCCTTTCTTCCTCGCAGTCGAAGACCAGTTCCACCAGACCGTTCTCTTCTCCCCGTCTGAGCATGTCTTTCTCGAACTTTCCTCCCAGTGCCAGATTCACTGATCCAATGAGTAATGATTTACCGGCACCGGTCTCACCGGTCAGTATATTCAGTCCTTCTCCGAACTCTACCTCTGTCTCCCGGATAAGAGCCAGATTTTTCACGCGTAAACTACGAAGCATGTATTTCCCCCTGTCTTACCTTTCTATCATCAGATGGATCTTGTCCATAAGGATCTGGGTATCTTCCACGGTCCGCACTGCCACCATGATCGTATCATCTCCGGCGATACATCCCACCACTTCGGAGAATTTCAGGGCATCCAGTGCCGCCGCCACTGCCATGGCCATGCCGGATACGGTCTTGATCACCAGAATATTCTGTGCCATGTCCATGGAGATAAAACCGTCTCTGAGGACGCGGATGTATTTATCTCCCATATGACTGTCATCCTGTTTTAAAATGACGTATTTCTGTTTGCCGCCACCGGTGGGTACTTTGGACAGCTTCAGTTCTCTGATATCTCTGGATACGGTAGCCTGTGTCACAGCAAAACCGGCTTCCTTCAGATAGCCCGCCAGTTCCTCCTGGGTCTCCACATCTCTTTTTTCTATAATCTCCACGATCTTGCGATGTCTTGTTTTCTTCATCTTGACCTCATGCCTTTCTCACAACAATTCGTCAGGAATCTCTCATTTTCCGATGCAATACATCCAGGAAGCTTACCTGATTCAGCTGAATAAACTCGGTGATCTTCTCCGACTGCACAATACGGATCCGATCTCCGGTACACATGGTCACTTTGTGGCTGCCGTCATAATTGGCTTCCACGGTCTGGCTTTTGCCCTCTCTGCCACCGGGAATCTCTATAACGATCTCATCTTCCGGGGACAGGATAATGCTTCTCTGGTTCAGGCTGTGGGGGCAGATCGGTGTCAGGGTGATCAGTTTCGCCTTGGGCTCCACCAGCGGCCCGCCCGCCGACAGATTATATCCCGTGGATCCTGTCGGTGTAGTCACGATCATTCCATCTGCCTTGTAATGATTCAGAAGCTGTCCGTTGACATAGATGTTGAATTCTATGATCTGCAGGGATCCGCTTCGGGAAATGACGATGTCATTCAAAGCCCAGCCTTCCGACACGGTTCCATCCGCACAGCAGACTTTACCGTTTAACATCATTCTGCGTTCTTTCTTAAAATCATCCCGGATCAGGCGGTCCAGGGATTCCTCTAATCCAGACAGTTCGATCTCCGTCATATAACCTACGGTTCCCAGATTCACTCCGATGATGGGGACAAGGATCTTCTTCGTCTCTCTGGCTGCCTGCAGCACCGTGCCGTCGCCGCCCAATACGATCATGCAGTCCACATCTAACGGAATGTCCGTTGCTTCCTCTTCCGCCACGGAATCCGCTTCTTCCTTCCAGTCGGATTCCTTGACCTTTAATTTCACCGTACAGCCTTTGGTTTCCAGATAATTCTGGATCCGTTTCGTGGTCGCAAGCTTCTGATCCTTATGCTTGTTGGTATATATCAGAAAATGCTTCATAGCTTCGCACTCCTTGTCTGTTACAGGGTATGAGAGTTGTCTACGATACCTTTGATTACGGCATCCCATTCAGGGGTATAGGACAGTCCGGTCTTTTCCTCTATAATAGTCTGTAAGGCGCTCTCCGCTTCATGCTCGGTCAGCGCCAGCTTTTCTTCGGAGATCTCCTCCGGCTTACGGATATGCAGCAGATATTCGATATTGCCCTCCGGTCCCTTGATGGGGGAATATTCCAGATGCAGTACTTCGAAACCGATGCTGTCCGCATAGTCGATGATCTTGCGGATCACTTCCTCGTGGATCTGAGGCTCTCTCACCACACCGTTCTTGCCCACCTTGCCTCTGCCGGCCTCGAACTGGGGCTTGATCAGACACACCATCTGTCCGCCGGTCTTTAACAGATTTCTCGCCGGGATCAAAATCTTGGTCAGAGAAATAAAGGACACATCCACGCTGGCGAAATCCAGTGCATCCGGGATATCCTCCGGGGTCACATAACGGAAATTGGTCTGTTCCATGCATACCACCCGCTCATCATTCCGCAGTTTCCAGGCTAACTGCCCCTGTCCCACGTCCACGGAATACACCTTCGTGGCTCCGTTCTGGAGCATGCAGTCCGTGAAGCCTCCGGTAGATGCACCGATATCCATGCAGATCATGCCGTCCAGCAGAAATCCCCACTGTTCCATTGCCTTTTCCAGCTTCAGGCCTCCGCGGCTGACATATTTCATGGTATGATTTCTGACTTCCAGCTTGATCTTGCTGACATCAAATCCGGTGCCGGCCTTGTCTTCCTTCTGTCCGTTGACATAGACATTGCCGGACATTATGATGGCTTTTGCCTTTTCTCTGGAAGGAGCATACCCCTGCTCTACCAGAATCACATCCAGTCGTTCTTTCATCTTCGTCTCCTAATTATTTATAATCTTTCCAGAATTTTCTCCGTGATGCTTTCCGCATCCAATCCGATCTCCTTTTTCAAAAGCTCTACATTTCCATGTTCCACATAAGCATCGGGAATAGCTGCCATGACACATTTGATCCGTTTCTCGTGGTCATTCAGACAATCCAACACCTTTTCTCCGAATCCTCCGCTTTGGACATTTTCTTCCATGGTCACGATCATCTCATGATCTTCACAGGCCGAAAGTACTGCCTCTTCGTCAATGGGCTTGATAAATCTGGCATTGATGATACTTGCCTTGTAACCCTTTTCATGCAGAAGCTTCTGGACTTCCTCCGCTGTCTTTACCATACTGCCTACGGCAAACAATGCGATACCGCCCTCTCTTGCGATCCACTCCGCCTTGCCCAGTTCAATGGGGGCACGGTGTTCGGCAAGTCCGGCATAAGCCGTTCCTCTGGGATATCGCACCGCAATGGGCGCATCCAGTGCCACGGCAAACTTCATCATATCCGATAATTCCCATTTGTTCTTCGGCGCACAGATATGCATATTGGGAATTCCCGACAGATAGGTATAATCAAAAATACCCTGATGGGTCTCACCGTCACTCCCCACCAGCCCTGCACGATCTATAGCAAACACTACCGGCAGATTCTGAATACACACATCATGCAGGATCTGATCGTAGGCTCTCTGTAAAAATGAAGAATACACCGCAACAATAGGCTTCATGCCTCCTGCTGCCAGTCCTGCTGCGAAGGTCACCGCATGTTCCTCCGCAATTCCCACATCAAAGAACCGGTCCGGGTACATATTCCGGAAGCGCTTCAGTCCGGTACCGTCCGGCATGGCTGCCGTAATAGCCACTACCCGTTCGTCCCGCTGGCCCAGCTTGCACATAACAGTGGAAAACACATCCGTATAATTGGCCACGGTGCGGGGATGGGAAGGAATTCCCGTCTCGATGTCAAAAGGCTCTGCCCCGTGGAATCTGGCGGGATGTTTCTCCGCCGGTCCATAGCCCTTGCCCTTCTGGGTAATCACATGCACCAGCACAGCTCCCTTGACTCTCTTGGCTTCCTCAATGACCTTGATCAGGCCTTCGATATCATGTCCGTCTACCGGGCCTAAATAAGTCACTCCCATATCCTCAAAAAACATCCCGGGGATCACCAGCTGTTTGAAGCTGCTCTTGGCCCGGCGGATACTGTTGACAATACCGTCGCCACCGGGTTTTCTCTTGAGCGCGTTGTATATGCCCTCTTTCAGATCCAGATAGCCGGTCGCCGTACGGATATTGTTCAGATATTTGGAAACACCGCCCACATTTTCGGAGATGGACATATTGTTGTCGTTTAATACCACAATAAAGTTCGTCTCCAGTTTGGCTGCATTGTTCAAGGCCTCGTAAGCCATGCCTCCTGTCAGAGAGCCGTCTCCGATCACGGATACAATGGTGGTCTTCTCCCCTTTGAGATCTCTTGCCTTCACCAGTCCCAGTCCTGCGGATATGGAGGTAGAACTGTGTCCGGTATCAAATGCGTCATAATCACTTTCTTTTCTCTTGGGGAACCCACTCATGCCATGGAACTGGCGTAAGACATCGAAACCGTCCTTGCGGCCCGTTAATATTTTGTGGGTATAAGACTGATGACCTACATCCCAGATGATCTTGTCCTCCGGGAGATTCAGAGCAAGATGAAGTGCCATGGTCAGTTCCACCGCTCCCAGGTTCGAACCCAGATGCCCCCCGGTCACACTGATCTTTTCGATCAGGAACTGCCGAATCTCCTCCGCCAGTTCCCCATAGTCTGATTTATCTATTTTTTTGATATCGTTTGCTTTCTCGATCTTATCCAGTAACATTGGCTTTTCCTCTGCTATTTCGTTCTATGGACCAGGTGCAGCAACAGCTCCTTCAGGAATTCATGTTCTCCCGAAAAGCTATCCAGAATCGCTACCGCTTCCCCGGTCAGCCGTTCCACTTCTCTGCCGGATTCTTCCAGTCCGTGTAAAGTCACATAGGTCTGCTTATGATTCTGTGCATCACTTCCGGTAGCTTTTCCCAGCTCCTTGCTGTCCCCTATCACATCCAGAATGTCATCCTGGATCTGGAATGCAATGCCGACATTGTAGGCACACAGTTCCAATGCCGCAATCTCTTCATCGGTTGCCCCTGCCAGCGTAGCTCCGATAGTCATGGCCGACTGGATCAGGGCTGCCGTCTTGTTGGCATGGATGAACAGGATCTGTTCTGTGGTCAGAGGTTCTGCCTGTTCCTCCGCTTCAATATCTGCGTTCTGGCCGCCGATCATCCCATAGATTCCTGCCTTGCGGGCTAAAATATTCAGTGCCGCCGCCACTCTGGGGTAATTCGGATCTACCGGTTCTCCCGAGGTGCATGCCGGAAAAGCACGAAATGCAGTCTCAAAGGCATAATTGAGCAGTCCGTCTCCTGCCAGGACTCCCATACCGTCACCGTACACAGACCAGGTGGTCTTGCGGCCTCTGCGGTACTCGTCATTGTCCATGGCCGGCAGATCATCATGTACCAGAGAATATGTATGGATCATCTCGATCGCCACCATAAAAGGCTCTATAATATCACCGTCGCCGCCGAACATCTTATAGGTCTCCTGCATCAGCATGGGACGCAGGCGCTTTCCGCCTGCCATAAGACTATAGTTCATGGCTTCAATAACGGTCTTCTGGTATCCTTCCTCTGCTGGAAGATATTCCTTCAGTAATTCTTCAATCGCTGCCGTTCTCTTCTGCAATTCCTGTCTGAATAATGTTTCTTCCATGTCTGATGCCAACCTTCCTCTACCTGCCGGTATACTTGTATGCTTACTGGGGATCCAGCGGTTCCAGTCCGCCCTCTTCGTTCAGCTTCATGACCTGTTTTTCCACCCGGTCGATCTGTTCGCTGCACTGTTTCAGCAGACTCATGCCCTTACTGTATGCGGTAAAAGCCTCCTCCAGGGAAATATCCTCTGCTTCCAGCTGTCCGATCAGTTCTTCCAGTGCGGAAAAATTCTCTTCCAGGCTCTGTGGTTCCTGTGCTTCCGTTTTCTTTTTTCCTGCCAAAATAGCACCTCCGTCTGCTGCCTGCATCTATCTGCATCCCCCGGATACCGGTAAATGCTATCCGGGAAGTCTTTCTTCCTTCTGTATCTGTTCCACCCGGGTATCGATCACGCCGTCACTCACCCGGATCCGCAGGCGCTCCCCTGCTTCCACCTGGATCACGGAACGGATATTTTTCCCATCGGTATCCTCCACATAGGAAAAACCACTGTTTAACTTTTCCAAAGGAGAGACCGCTTTCATTCTCTCAATATACAATGCCAGGTTATGTCTGCGTTCCCGCAGGATCGCCTGCAGCCGGTTCTGCAGCCGGTCTTCCAGCTGTATGCTGTAAGTCCTCTTCTCCCGTATCCGGCTGGCGGGGCTTAAATATTTCAGGCGCATTTCCATCTGATCCGCCTGCTGCCTCTTATGCTGAAGCACTCGTCCCATCCGCTGATACAGCCTGTCCTGTCTGTCCAAAATCTCATTCTCAATATCACTGACCTGTGTCACTGCCAATTCTGCCGCTGCCGACGGAGTAGGTGCTCTTCTGTCCGAAACATAATCT
>OJMO01001712.1_pt1 | contig 13183 bp, 12 predicted proteins | sample 1597241 | NCBI WGS metagenome assembly OJMO01 (sample SAMEA2452129, study PRJEB22498) | human gut metagenome | biome: human feces; feature: human gut; material: feces | place: Australia | collected 2012 | reverse complement strand
CAACACCAATGACAAGTGGAGCAAGTGGTAATTGTAAGGTTGGAGATTATATGACAAGTCCTGCATTTATTTCAATGAATACTAATGGACTATGGGTCGCAAAATTCGAAACAACAGGAAGTACAACGAATATCACAGTAAAACCAAATCAAACATCATTAAGAAATTTAAATGTAAAAACAATGTTTGAAACAGCATATAACTATAAAAGAGATAATGACTCACATATGATGAAGAATACCGAATGGGGAGCAGTAGCATATCTATCTCATTCAAAATATGGAATAAATACAGAAGTTAGAATAAATAATAATTCAAATTACATAACAGGATATGCAGCAACAGATAGTGCTAATGAAACAACATTTCCAGGAACATATGGAACAGATAATAGTGTGACATTACCATATAACACAAATACAGGATATAAGGCAAGTACAACAGGAAATATTACAGGAATATATGATATGAGTGGTGGAACTTGGGAATATATGGCATCACTTCGAAGTGGAACTTATGGAAGTTCTGGCTTTTATGCAAAAACATTAAAAACATATAATATAAAATATTATGACGAATATGATAGTTCAAATGGATTGACAACATATAGCAAAAGAATACTAGGGGATGCAACAGGAGAAATGGGACCATTTTATTATTATCAAGATGCTGATAATAATTCAAAACCGCATAATAGTTGGTATGCTGACGGTTCTTACTTTGCCAGTTCTTCTAACCCATGGGTCCATCGAGGTGGCGGTTACTATAATGCTGTACTTGCAGGTCAGTTCGGCTTCGGTCAAGACACTGGTGGTGCCGGTGGCGGTATTGGACTTCGCCTAGTTTTAGCAAAATAAACAAAACTCACAAAAAATGTGAGTTTTTTAGATGCAAAGAATGTCGAAAAAAAAGAAGTTTTTTCTAGTTTTGTCGAAAGCCTTGAAATATAAAAAAATTACTATATAATACAGTCTCGAGAAGCAAAAACTTATTTTAAAGAAGGAATAAACCGGGGGTTTTGGTTGACGTCCACATTAAAATAAATACTCCTTTGTTTTTGCTTCTCTTTTTATTTGAAAATTAATGTATCATTCATATTAATAAATTTTGCATAACCTTGAGGCAGTTCTAAAACTTTTGTATTACTTATTTCATTATGAATAGTTATAATTCTATTTTTACCTAGATTTTCATATTTATAAATAACAGTATTATTTTGATTTAAACCAATAATATCAATATTCTCTTTCATAAAAAAAGTGTGGATAGAATTACATTTATCAAATAACATTCCATAATTAATATTTTTTTTACCCATTAAGCCATATAATCTATCTTTAAAAGATATAGCTTCTTTAATTTCTAAATTTTCATTATTAACAAGTAAAAACATAAGTTATCACCAATATAATTATACTATAATAGTTTAAAAATTATAAAAAATATTTTATAATAAATATAAGAAAGGTGATTAAATGAAAAAAATAGTAGTAGGTATTTTACCACAAATTAGATTAAATACAGATAATAATCCATATAATGATAAATATGAATTCTTAGATTTGTATACTAAAAAATAATTGAGTGTGGAGCCATTCCCATTGGTATTTGTTTAAATAATGGTAAATTAGATTATAGTTCTTTAGATATCTGTGATGCTTTTATTCTACCTGGAGGTAATAAAGTAGACAGATGTTATTATGAGACTTTGTTTTATTGCCTAAAAACAAACAAACCTTTATTAGGTATTTGTCTAGGACTTGAAGGTATGGCAATATTTAGCATGGTTTTAGATAATGTAAAAGATAATAGTGTTGAATCATTTATAGAAACTTATAAAAAGTTAAAAGAAGAAAATGACGGAACATTGCTTGCAAGAATACCAAGTCCAAATATTCATGGAGATTTGATAATTGATTATGATGATGCTGATGATGCACGTCATGAAATAAAAATAATAGATAAAAATTCAATTTTATATGATATCTATAAAAAAGATAAATTAAATGTTGTAAGTCTTCATAGTTATAATCCTAAATGGATTGGCAAGTCATTTAAAACTACTGCATTAGCAGTTGATGGCGTAGTAGAAGCAATTGAATATATTGAACCATCATACTTTATTGTTGGAGTCCATTTTCATCCAGAATGGGATGATGATAATTTAATATTTAAAAGATTAATAAAAGAAGGAGAAAAAAGACTTGAAAGATGATAAATACTTAATATTAGTAAATAAAGATAATCCAATGAAAAATGAAGAAGATTATGAGAAAGTTCTTTGTAAGTCTATTTATGCAGATGATAGAACTTTAGAGAAAAAAACATATGAACAATTTTTAAAACTTCAAGATTTTGTAAAAACTCAAGGTTATATTATAGCTATTGAAAGCGGTTATAGAAGTAGTAGTTATCAAAAGAAAGTGTGGGATGAATGTGTTTTGCTTCACGGTTTAGAACATACAAAAAGATTTGTTGCAGTTCCAGGATATTCAGAACATCAAACAGGACTTGCTGTGGACTTTTTGCTTTATGAAAATAATAAATTTTATGAAGATCAAAAAATGAGGGACCACAAAGTTTTAGAAGTAGTTCGTGAAAATGCTTATAAATTTGGTTTTATTATTAGATATCCTGAAGGGAAAGAAAATATTACCGGTTATGGATATGAACCATGGCATTTAAGATATATAGATAATGTAGAAATTGCAAAATATATTAAAGAAAATAACTTGTGTTTGGAGGAATATTTAGATACAATAATGTAGGTGGTTTTGTATGAGAAGCGAAAAATATATAAATAGATTTTTAGAAAGTTTAGATAATAAATTAAAAGAAAATGGTATAAATAATTTTATATATTCTCTTGGTAAGAAGAAAGAAGATACAACTTGTTTGAAATTTGAGCAAGATAAATGGTTAATAGAAAAAGAAGAAGAAAAAATTATCTGCGATAAAATAGAAAAAGCTTCAAAAGTCTTTGCTAGTGAAATTAGCTTTTCTGATGAAGAAAAAAATATTATATGCTCAATTATTGGTAAGGAATATAAAAAAATTGCTGAATTAAGCCAATTTTCTGTAATAGAAATATATAATTTTTGTTATGAGAATATAATGGAAAGCATTTATAAAGTTGGATATATCCGGACTCTAAAGGTTTATTTAAATTTATTTCAAAGAAGTATATTAAAAGAGATAAATGATGAATTAATTATAGATTCTTTAGAAGTTGATATAAAATACAACGAAATCATTGCTAAATATTATAATAGCATTTCTAAATTAATATCAATGTTAAAAAATAATATATTAGATAAAGATTATGAAACTAAGATTATGATTGGGTTGCTTGTTTTATATAATTCATTTATAGAGGATAAAGAAAAATACTATAAAGTAAGAAATGAAATATCTTTAGAAGATAAAAAAGATATAGACTATAATTTTTATGATTGTAATAAATATTTAAGCAAGTCACTTAAAAGGTAGCCATGGCAAAGTTACATTTTAGATATGGAGCAATGAATAGTGGTAAGACAGCTATTTTAATTCAAACGGCTTTTAATTATGAGGAACGTGGTCAAAAAGTATTAATTATTAAACCGGGAATAGATACTAAAGGAAATGATACTATAGTTTCAAGAATAGGAGTATCAAGAAAAGTTGATTATCTAATTAATAATGACGATTCTGTAATAGATACTTTAAAAAATAATTTAAAAAATAATTTAAAAAATATAAATTGTATTTTGGTTGATGAGGTACAATTTATGACAAGAAAGCAGATTGAAGAACTATGGTATATAACTAAAGTATTTAATATACCAGTCATCGGTTATGGACTTAGAACTGATTTTAAAACTAATGGTTTTGAAGGAAGTATTAGGATGTTTGAACTTGCTGATGAATTATTAGAAATGCCAACTATATGTAGATGTGGTAAAAAGGCTAGATTTAACGGCAGATTAATCAACAATGAATATGTTTATGATGGAGATAGTATTTGTATTGACGATAAAGAAGATGTTACATATGAATCTCTTTGTGGAAGTTGTTATTTAAAAAAAGTTAGAAAGATATCAAGAGATGATTTTTGATATCTTTTTTTGTAAAAAAATGTAAAATTTTTATAGATTTATTGCGAGTAGACTTTATCATTGGTATACTTAAAGAGCGAGAATGAGAAAGGAAATGATGTTATGCATAAGTATGTATATTTATTTACAGAAGGTAATGCAGATATGCGTAATCTTCTTGGAGGTAAAGGTGCTAATTTAGCAGAAATGACTAATATTGGACTTCCAGTACCTCAAGGTTTTACTATCACTACAGAAGCTTGTACAAAGTATTATGAAGATGGTAAAGAAATAAGTAAGGAAATACAAGACCAAATTAATGATTATATCGTTAAAATGGAAAGTATTACTGGTAAAAAATTTGGAGATAAAGAAAATCCATTACTTGTTTCAGTAAGAAGTGGAGCAAGAGCTAGTATGCCAGGTATGATGGATACAATTTTAAACTTAGGCTTAAATGAAGAAGTAGTTAATACTTTAGCTGAAAAATCTAATAATCCAAGATGGGCATGGGATTGTTATAGAAGATTTATTCAAATGTATTCTGACGTAGTTATGGAAGTTGGTAAAAAATACTTTGAAGAATTAATTGATAAAAAGAAAACTGAAAAAAGTGTTAAACAAGATGTTGAATTAACTGCAGAAGATTTAAAAGATTTAGCTATTGAATTTAAAGCTGAATATAAATCTAAAATAGGAACTGATTTTCCAGATGACCCTAAAGAACAATTAATGGGAGCAATTAAAGCTGTATTTAGATCTTGGGATAATCCTCGAGCTAATGTTTATAGAAGAGATAATGATATTCCTTATTCTTGGGGAACTGCAGTAAATGTTCAATCAATGGCATTTGGTAATATGGGTGATGATTGTGGAACAGGTGTTGCATTTACTCGTGATCCAGCTACTGGAGAAAAAGGTTTATTTGGTGAATTCTTAACAAATGCACAAGGTGAAGATGTTGTTGCAGGGGTTAGAACTCCAATGCATATTGCTGAAATGGAGCAAAAATTTCCAGAAGCATTTGCTCAATTTAAAGAAGTTTGTAAGACTTTAGAGAATCATTATAGAGATATGCAAGATATGGAATTTACTGTTGAACATGGTAAACTTTATATGTTACAAACAAGAAATGGTAAAAGAACTGCTAAAGCAGCATTAAAAATTGCTTGTGATTTAGTTGATGAAAAAATGCGTAGTGAAGAAGAAGCAGTAGCTATGATTGATCCAAGAAATTTAGATACTTTATTACATCCTCAATTTGATGTTAAAGCTTTAAATGAGGCTAAACCAATTGGTAAAGGACTTGGAGCATCACCTGGAGCTGCTTGTGGTAAAATTGTATTTACAGCTGAAGATGCTGAAGGACAAGGTATCGGTGGTAAAGGAGAAAAAGTTGTTTTAGTAAGACTTGAAACTTCACCAGAAGATATTACTGGTATGAAAGCAAGCCAAGGTATTTTAACTGTTCGTGGTGGTATGACTTCACATGCTGCAGTAGTTGCTCGTGGTATGGGAACTTGTTGTGTTTCTGGGTGTGGCGATATTGTAATGGATGAAGAAAATAAAAAATTTACATTAGCTGGTAAAACTTATCATGAAGGAGATTATATCTCTATTGATGGTACAACAGGAAATATTTATGATGGAATTATTCCTACTGTTGATGCAACAATTACTGGTGAATTTGGTCGTGTAATGGCATGGGCTGATAAATATAGAAAATTAAAAGTTAGAACTAATGCTGATACACCAAAAGATGCTAAAAAAGCTCATGAGTTAGGTGCTGAAGGTATTGGACTTTGTCGTACAGAGCATATGTTCTTTGAAGCTGATAGAATTGCAGCATTTAGAGAAATGATTTGTTCTGATACAGTTGAAGAAAGAGAAAAAGCACTTGATAAGATTTTACCTTATCAACAAAGTGATTTTGAACAATTATATGAAGCTCTTGAAGGAGATTCTGTGGTAATTCGTTATCTAGATCCACCACTTCATGAATTTGTTCCTCAAACTGAAGAAGATATTAAAAAATTAGCTGCAGCTCAAGGTAAATCAGTTGAAACAATTAAAGCATTTATTGATGCTTTACATGAATTTAATCCAATGATGGGACATCGTGGTTGTAGACTTGCTGTAACTTATCCAGAAATAGCTAAGATGCAAACAAGAGCTGTTATTAGAGCAGCAATTAATACGAAGAAGAAACATCCAGAATGGAATGTTGTTCCTGAAATTATGATTCCTTTAGTTGGAGAAGTAAAAGAATTAAAATATGTTAAAAATGTTGTAATGGAAACTGCTGATGAAGAAATAAAAAATGCAGGTATTGAATTAAAATATCAAGTTGGTACTATGATTGAAATACCTAGAGCAGCATTAACTGCTGATGACATTGCTAAAGAAGCAGAATTCTTCTCATTCGGAACTAATGACTTAACACAAATGACATTTGGATTCTCAAGAGATGACGCTGGTAAATTCTTACCTGCATATTATGAAAAGAAAATATATGAAGAAGATCCATTTAAAACTCTTGATCAAACAGGTGTTGGTAAATTAATTGAAATGGCTGTTAAATTAGGAAAATCTACAAGACCAGACATTCATTTAGGTGTTTGTGGTGAAACAGGTGGAGATCCTAAATCAATTGAATTCTATCACAATGTTGGACTTGATTATGTATCATGTTCACCATTTAGAGTTCCAGTAGCAAGACTTGCTGCTGCACAAGCTGCAATTAAAGCAAAAAATAACTAATAAGTTAAATTAAACTAAGATACAACATGTATCTTAGTTTTTAATAGCTTAAGAAAACATGCAAGAAGGATTAACATATATAAAAACTTATATTGAAAAAAATAAAAAAATATTATATAATACTTCCCACAAAGGGGGATATTTTGATATGAATGAAGAACAAAAAAGATTTAAAATTTTAAAAAAGGAAAGCTATGAGCAACAGATATCTGAAAAAAAGAAGAAAACAACTACCTCAGTATTTGCAATCGGATTTTTCTCATCACTTGAAATTTATTTTCTTTCATATGCACTTCAAGATTCATTTTTATTAGGAAAAGTATTTTTTGCAATATTAGGTCTTTATGAAGCTGGATGCTCGGCTAACTATATACGTATACTAATTGAATCAATTTGTGAAAAAACAATGTTGCAAGGTAAGGTTGAAGATATAGTTAATGAACTAGAAATGCTTGAAATAGAAGAAAAGGGTAGAAGAAAATGATAATTAATATCAAAGATACATTAACATTAGATGATAATAATGAATATGTAGTAATTAGTAAAATAAATTATGAAAATAAAAATTATTATTATTTATTAGATAGAAATAACTTAAAAAATGTAAAATTTTGTTACGAAGACAATGATGAGCTTGTTGAAATTATTGATAAAAATTTAATTACTAAATTATTGCCATTATTTGTTAAAGCATCACAAAAAGAAATTAATAATTAGATCAAACTAAGGTAAAAATATCTTAGTTTTTACTTGTTTAGAAATGCCTAATTTGCTAAACTTACACAGTTTCCATATTATTAATTAGTATTATAACTATTTTTATAGTTGATATAATAGTTCTATATAAAATATTTAATTTAGAAATAAAATTAAAAAAAACACAAATTTACCTAAATCTGAACAATTTAAAGTTCTAATTTTGAAAATTTGTATACAAAAATAAAAAAATTTGAATATGTATATTGACAAAAATTAAAAAAATGTCATTTGCATATTCTTTTTTAATATGTTAAATTGATAACCAGAGAGGAAAATCATGGTGATTTTATGTTAAAAATTAAAAATATTAGTAAGAGTTATAAAACTGGCGATTTTGTACAAAATGCCTTAAAAAATATTAATTTAGAATTTAGAGAAAGTGAATTTGTTGCAATTTTAGGACCAAGTGGAAGTGGTAAAACTACATTATTAAATATAATTGGTGGTCTTGATAAGTATGACGAGGGAGATTTAATTATTAATAACAAATCAACTAAAAAATATAAAAATAAAGATTGGGATGCTTACAGAAATAACTGTATTGGATTTATTTTTCAAAATTATAATCTTATAAGTCATATAAATATTTTACAAAATGTTGAAATGGGTTTAACTTTAAGTGGGGTAAAAAGTAAGAAAAGACGCAAGAAAGCCTTAGAATTGCTTGAAAAAGTTGGCTTAAAAGATCATATCCATAAAAAACCTAACCAATTATCTGGCGGTCAAATGCAAAGAGTAGCAATTGCAAGAGCTCTTGCAAATGATCCGAAAATAATACTTGCTGACGAACCCACTGGGGCTCTTGATAGTAAGACTAGCGTTCAAATTATGGAATTAATAAAAGAAATAGCTAAAGATAAACTAGTAATAATGGTTACTCATAATCCAGAACTAGCAAAAGAGTATGCAACAAGAATAATTGAATTTAAAGATGGAAATTTAATAAGTGATTCAAATCCTATTAAAGATAGTGAAAAAAATAACGATATTTTAAATATTAAAAAAACAAAAATGAAATTTAAAACAGCATTAAATTTATCTTTTAATAATATAAAAACAAAAAAAAGTAGAACCATTTTAACTGCTTTTGCATCTTCAATTGGAATTATTGGCATAGCATTAGTACTAGCTTTATCTAATGGTTTCCAAAATAAAATTGATGAATTTGAAAAAAACACTTTATCACAAATGCCAATTAATATAAATAAAGAAGTGTCTATTTCAAATCCAAGTGATAACAATAATGATATTCCTATTAACACAAAAAAATATAGTGATGAAAAAAATGTTTATCCACTTGTAATTAATGGTAATTTAGTACACGAAAATAAAATCACAAAAGATTATATTAATTATATAAAAAATATAGATAACAATTTAATCGGTGGTCTTGTTTATAACAGAACAACTAACTTAAATATTTTATATAAAAATAATGATAAAATATCTATTTTTCCATCAGAATTATTATTTCCGTTACCAGAAAATACTTCTGGTAAAGAAGATAGTATAATAACTGATAATTTTGAAGTAATCGCAGGAAAAATGAGTAAAGAGTATAATGAATTAGTTTTACTTGTTGATGCAAATAATAACTTGAATTTAGAAACACTTAAAGCATTAGGGTATACAGAAAAAGAAAAAGTTTCATTTAATGATATTCTAAATAAAGAATTTAAAGTAATTTTAAATAATGATTATTATATAAATACTAATGGTAATTATATGAAAAATAATGACTTAGAAAAGTTATATAAAAATGATAATAATATTACTTTAAAAATAACTGGAATAATTCGTGGTAAAGAAGATAATGACTTTGGTGAATTAAGTGGAACAGGACTTATATATAAAGAAAAATTAATGACTACTATAATGACTAATAATGATAATTCAGACATAGTTAAAAAACAAAAAAATGTAGATTACAGTTTAATTAATGGTGAGATATTTAATGAAAATAATTCTATAAATGATACTTTGGCATTATTAGGTGCTTCTTCAAATCCTTACGCTATTTCTATATATCCCAAAGATTTTGATGCCAAGGATAAAATTTTAAAATATTTAGAAAATTATAATAAAGATAAAAAAGAAGAAGATAAAATTTTATTTACTGATTATGCTGAAATGATATCATCACTATCAGGTGGTATTATGAATGGAATAACTATTGTATTAGTAGCATTTTCTGCTGTAAGTTTAATAGTATCATCAATAATGATTGGAATAATTATTTATATAAGTGTTTTAGAAAGAACTAAAGAAATTGGCATTTTAAAAGCACTTGGAGCTAGAAAAAAAGATATTATGCGTGTATTTAACGCTGAAACATTTATTATTGGGTGTACTTCTGGAATTATGGGTATATTAATAACAGAATTTTTATGCATTCCAATAAATATTATAATTAAAAATTTAACTAAATTGGATAAAGTTGCATCTTTAAACCCAATTCATGCTATAATTCTAATATTAATTTCAATTACATTAACTTTGATTGGCGGATATATTCCAGCTAAAATAGCTAGTAAAAAAGAAGCAGTTGAGGCACTTAGAACAGAGTAGAAAAATAATTAAAAGTATAGTATAATTATTAGCGGAGGAATAATAATGAGTGAAGTAGTTATTCAAAAAAAAGATGATATAGTAATGAGATTAATTCATTATTTTATAACTGAAAAAAATTATACTCCAATTGTTGTACGAGGAGTTAAAGATGAAGTTTGGTTAGAAAATGATGAAGGACCTTATAGAATAATAAGAATTAATTCAAATTATATTCATAATGAAGAGCAATACAAAATGGACGTGTTTAAAATTAAAAGCGTTATGAAACAAATCAAGAAAAAAACTTTGGCTTTAAAAATGAATGCTTTAAATATTTTCTTGGATGTAAATGATGATATTAAAATTAAAGATGAAAAAAATATAGATTCTGTTGTATTAAAAGATATAGAAGATGTTAATAAAAAAGAGATTACTGAAGTATTTCCTGATATCAATGATAAAATAATAAAAGGTGAAGAAGGATTAAATCTTATTATTAATGTAACTAATGATATAAATGAAAAGACAGAAAAAAATAATAAAATATATGAAGATACTTTTAAACCAAAAAAGGTATATATTACAAATCTATTGATTTCAATATGTGTATTTATATTTGCTTTGATGGTAGTAAAAGGAGCAAACCCTTTAGGAATTAATGGTTTATTATTATATCTTTTCGGAGCAAATATTAAAGAGGCTGTAGTAGGTGGAGAAATCTTTCGTTTAATTACATCAACATTTTTACACGCATCTTTATTACATTTATTATTTAATATGTACGCTTTATATATTATCGGTAACCAATTAGAAAGCTATATTGGCAAAATTAAATTTTTAATAGTTTATTTAGTTAGTGCAATTAGTGGAAGTCTTATGTCATGTGTATTTACAACTGGTATATCAGTAGGTGCATCAGGAGCAATTTTTGGCCTTTTAGGAAGTTTACTTTATTTTGGGTATCATTATCGACTTTATCTTGGTAGTGTCTTAAAAAGTCAAATAATACCTTTAATTTTGATTAATCTTATATTTGGATTTATGGATCCAAGAATTGATAATGCTTGTCACATTGGTGGACTTATTGGAGGATACTTAACAACAATGGCTCTTGGTATAAAAGGCAAAAGTAGTAAATCTGATAGAATAAATGGTATAATAGTTTTAGCCATATATTTTACATTTATGATTTATATAGTATTTTTTAGATAGAAGTTTTAAACTTCTTTTTCTTTTAAAAATAAAAAAAATAGTGTATACTATTTATAGAATAGTGAGTGATATTATGTTGGCATCAAGTCAAAGTATTAAAATGAATTTATATGAGAAAGATACTTTAATTGGAAAGCTGAAATTAAGTAAATTTCTTAAAGATATTAAGCTATATAAAATTCCATTTGTAAAGGCAAGTGCAAAAGTATTAGTAAAAGTTGGTACAGGTGATTATAATGACTTTGATAGTTTTATAATATCTTCTTTGAATGATTATTATAATAAACTAAATAATCCAACTGATTTAGATACTAAGGAAAATATGCTTGAAAAATATAAGCAATTATATTCATTATGGTCTGAAATATGTAGTGCAAAAGAAAATAATGAAGTTGTAAAATTAAATCAACTTTATAATAAAATTAGTTATGGCCTTTATTTATTAGGGTATGACGATAAACAATTATGAGGTGTATATGAAAATAAATATTGATGTTGTAAAACCTGGAATGGTTGCTAAACATGCAATCTATGAAAAAAATCAGGTATATCCTTTAATAAATGAAAACAGTATTATTACGGAATTTGATTTAGCAAAATTAAAGAACAGAGGATTTAAAAGTATTCATGTTAAAACTAAAGGTGAAATAGAAGAAAATTCATCATTTATTTTGTATGATTATTTAAGAGATGCTTATGAAAATTTAGATTATGTAAAAGTATTAGAACTTTCTAAAGAATTAGTTTCTAAAATGTTAAACAATCCATATCCAGTTTTAAATTTGAATCATTACTTTGAAGTTAATGAAGATGATTTTATGCATAAATTTAATATCTGTTTAATGAGTACTTTTATTGGCATTATTTATAACAAAGAAAAGTTTTACAATGATAAAGCAGTAAAACTCGATTATCTTGCAGCCGCCTCAATAATGCAAGACATTGGTAAAAAATATCAAAATGCTGAAATATTTAAAAATATTTTTTCGCCTAAATTAAATAAAATTATGTTTCCAGGATATGATGAAAAAATGTTTTCAAATTATGATGAAAAATTATACCCATTATATTCATATGCAATGATGAATAATGAAGTTGAGATTCCATCAGCCTTAAAGAATATATTTTTGTATTTGAATGAAAGAGAAGATGGCAGAGGAATATTTAAAATTCCAAAAGAAGTTATGAGTGATTCAAATAGAAAAGATATAATCTGTTCTAAAATTATAAACATTGCAAGACAATACGACTATTTTTTAACTCAAGTTATAAAAAAAGCTATAGATGTAGCAAATATTCCCATAATTATGAAACAAGCTGTTGCTTCTAATGGCTTATCTGAAGAATTAGTAAATATGTTTTTAAATTACATTCCAATTTATGCAAAAGGCACAAGAGTTTTATTATCAAATTACCAAACTGGTTTTATCAAAAATATAAATCTTCAATTTATTGATAAACCAGTAGTTATTATAGAAAACACTAATGAACTAGTAGATCTTTCTCAAAGAGAAGATATATTTATAAAAAAAATAATTGAATTGGAATTTATTGAAGCAAAAAGTAATAGTATAACGAAATAATTTCATATTTTAATGTGAAATTATTTTTTTGCAAAAATATTTCAATAAAAAAATTACTATATAGTAAACATCTTGAGAAGCAAAAAGAAGATGCTTGCTACCTTACTTTAGGGGATAAAATTCAGGGGGTTTTGGTAAAACTATGAAATAGGGTAGTACATATGACTAAAAAAGATTTTTTAATCTTCGGATTATACATCTTAATAATCATACTATTATATATAATTTATAAATTGATATTTA
>OJMO01001701.1_pt1 | contig 13232 bp, 10 predicted proteins | sample 1597241 | NCBI WGS metagenome assembly OJMO01 (sample SAMEA2452129, study PRJEB22498) | human gut metagenome | biome: human feces; feature: human gut; material: feces | place: Australia | collected 2012 | reverse complement strand
TGACGTTGACCGAGAACGGTAAGATCGTATCGGATAACTTCTATCTGCGTGGCGTAGAGGAAGGCAATTACCAAGCTCTGCGTGAGATGCCAAAGGTTACTTTACAATCCAACGTGACAACCAATAAGGGTAATGACGGTACTTGGACCGTTATCGCTACCTTAGAGAATACTTCATCCACCCCGGCTCTAATGATTCGTGTGAATGTAGTGGGCGAGAAGGATGGCGAGCAATTCCTCCCCGTCTTCTATAGCGATAACTATTTCTCATTGCTCCCGGGCGAGAAGAAAGAGATCAACATCCATTGGAAAGATGTAGATACGAGAGGCGAGACCCCGAAGGTGGTTATCTCCGGTTATAACGTGAACTAGTCAGCTAGGCTGATACCTATAAAAAATCCAACCATTCTCCGATATGAATAGGAGAGTGGTTGGATTTTTTTTGCAATTCTAAATTTCAGATTTATCTTCGGTTTTATTGTTATTTTTAATACGTTTTACTGTATGTTTAAGTTTTACGGCCATAAGATTCAACTCTATGGTAGATTCCATTTCAGTTGTATCAGCATCATCTATCAACAGATCAGATAAGAGTTGGCCAGTTCGTTTCACAATACCTTTTTGTTTTATTAGGTCAGGTTCATTTTGAATCGCATCTACATTTCGGATAAGCTCACGTAGTTTTACGAAAGAATCTATTATAGCGATAGTTGTTTGTGTGGCTCTTGGACTTTTTAATATAGTAGCCAGCATATAAAGTCCTTTTTCAGTGAAAGCTTTAGGTTCTACTGTTGATTTTTTTAAGTTTTCCATCCGGTGGAAATTTTCCACCACATACTGTTTCTCAGAGGGTTTCAATGTGAAAAAATAACCACTGGGGAACTTTTCAGGATTATTTCTCACGGCTTTGTTTATATCCCTTGTTTCTGTTTTATATAATTCTGCTACATCTCTATCTAGTAGTATTTTTTGTCCTCTTAACTCAATAATACGTTCCTCTACTTCTTTCGTTCCAATAACTTGAAGTTCATTTTCCATAGTTAAATTATTAATTTGATTTTTGTATTTATGCTTTGTATATAGAGCAAATATAGTGATTTTTTGTTCTATATACAGAGCATAGATCATTTCTTTTTACAACTTGATATAAATCTTCTTCTTATACAAGAAATATCCCGGTATCCAGTTTAGTACCACGAAGAAGATAGCCCATGCTAATGAGCCTCCGAAATCGCCGAATATCGGCCTGAACAGATCCATATACATAAAGGCGGAGATACCGCTCATTCCCAGCAATACGGCGAATATATCCCCTTGTACATACAGATATAAGGGGTTGATACCGAACGACTCAAAGAATAACGTCCATTTCTTCTTCCCGTTTATATCGATGATCCAGATTAATAAAGCGAGGAATAAGGAGGCGAATCCGCAAGTAACCAATACGAACGTACTACTCCATATCTTTTTATTGATAGGGCAACCATAGCTTAGCAAGAAACCGGCAAAAAGAATAATCGTACCGAAAATGAAGATATTACGGATAATCAACTCATTGTTCTTTTTACAATCCTGTATTACCTTTCCTACGTAGAAACCGAGTAATACATGCGCTATGCTACCGATGCAGCTCAAGAGCCCTTCCGGATCAAAGGCGATCCGTGTACCATCTGCCATATCATCGTGATACATATGCGATGTACCGAATAAAGTTCTGTCCACGATCGCTATAATGCTATCCTCCGACATTTCCATACTATGCGTGAAACCTAGTAATGCCCAGTAAAATATCAATATACCAGCGGCTACCTGCAAAATATACTTATGATTAATCGCTAATCCTATCAACGACCCGAAGCCGTATGCCAGCGCCAACCTTTGCATCACCCCAAGGATACGTAAATTCTGGAAATCGGTAAATCCATAGACCTTGGCGATACGCAGGAGTTCCTTGTCCAGAGTATTGATGTTGCACTTCTTCATCGCCTCGTCGATATCGATGATGTGCTTCAGTTTCTCGAGGAACCACTTGTCAATCTTGGTGAGTTCATGAATCTGGTCAACAGTATATCCCTTGTGCATGGCCTTGGAAATCACGAACACACGCTTATCTGTTGGCTCCTTCAGGGCTGCATCGATATCATCAATCTCAAGCTCCTTGTTCTCTACGAAGCCGTGCATGCCCTGACCTATCATACGAAGACCCTTCTGAATGGCCTCCTCGAAGTTGCGGCCGATAGCCATCACCTCACCTACAGACTTCATCGATGAACCCAACTCCTTGTCTACGCCACGGAACTTGGACAAGTCCCAACGTGGAATCTTACAAACCACGTAGTCCAATGCAGGCTCAAAGAAGGCAGATGTGGTCTTGGTTACAGAGTTCTTCAACTCGAACAGTCCGTAGCCCATACCGAGCTTAGCTGCCACGAAAGCCAAAGGATAACCCGTAGCCTTGGAAGCCAAGGCAGAAGAACGGCTCAGGCGGGCATTCACCTCGATGACGCGATAGTCCTCGCTCTTAGGGTCGAAGGCATACTGCACGTTACACTCGCCCACGATTCCGATGTGACGGATAATCTTGATGGCAAGGGCACGAAGCTTATGATACTCCGAATTGCTCAAGGTCTGAGAAGGAGCGATGACAATACTCTCGCCGGTATGGATTCCTAATGGGTCGAAGTTCTCCATGTTACAAACTGTGATACAGTTGTCGTAACGGTCGCGAACCACCTCGTACTCTATCTCCTTCCATCCCTTCAAACTCTTCTCTACCAATACCTGTGGAGAGAAAGAGAAAGCTTTCTCGGCGAGTTTGTTCAGTTCCTCCTCGTTGTCGGCGAAACCAGAACCAAGTCCACCCAAGGCATAGGCAGCACGGATGATGACAGGATAACCCAACTCGGCAGCAGCCTTGCGGGTCTGCTCGATGTTCTCGCAAGCCTCGCTCTTGATGGTCTTCACGTTGATTTCATCAAGCTTCTCGACGAAGAGCTCGCGGTCCTCGGTATCCATGATGGCCTGTACAGGAGTACCCAGCACCTTGACGTTATATTTCTCCAAGATGCCCTGACGATAAAGCTCGACACCACAGTTGAGGGCAGTCTGACCACCGAAACTAAGGAGGATTCCGTCTGGATTCTCCTTCTGGATGACACGCTCTACGAAGTAGGGCTGCACAGGCAGGAAGTAAATCTGGTCGGCAACACCTTCCGAAGTCTGTACGGTTGCAATATTCGGGTTGATGAGCACAGTCTCGATACCTTCCTCGCGCAATGCCTTCAATGCCTGCGAACCAGAGTAGTCGAACTCGCCTGCCTCACCTATCTTCAAGGCTCCTGAACCCAAGAGGAGCACTTTCTTTATATTTTCGTCTTTCATTTTTTTCCTTATTATTTAAGTGTTTCTACAAACTTATCAAACATGAACTCTGTATCCACAGGGCCTGAGCAAGCCTCAGGATGGAACTGGCTTGAGAACCAAGGGTTCACCTTGTGGCGGATACCCTCGTTGGAGCCATCATTCATATTAACAAAGAGTTCCTCCCAGTCGTTGCCCAATGTCTTGGCATCAACGGCATAACCGTGGTTCTGAGAGGTGATGTAGCAGTTGTTGGTTCCTACCATGCGTACTGGCTGGTTGTGTGAGCGGTGACCATACTTCAACTTGTAGATAGTAGCACCGGCTGCCTTGGAAAGCAACTGATTACCCATACAGATACCACAGATAGGCTTGCGGCTCTGGCTGATCTGCTTGCGGATGATATTGACAGCATCCTCGCACATATCAGGGTCGCCAGGTCCGTTGGCCAAGAACAAACCATCAAAGTCCATATCGGTATAATCGTAGTTCCATGGCACGCGAATCACCTCTACACCTCTGTTGATGAGACAACGGATGATGTTGGCCTTCACGCCACAGTCGACCAGTACCACCTTCTTGCCGGCTCCCTCGTTGTAGCGGATAATCTCCTTGCAGCTCACCTGGTCTACAAAGTTTACTCCCTCATAGTTAGCCTCAGGGATGTTGTCGGGCTCATCGTCGAAAATGATCTTACCCATCATCACACCATGCTCACGAAGCACCTTAGTCAACTGACGTGTGTCGATACCCGTAATGCCGGGCACCTTCTCACGCTTCAACCAGTCTGCAAGGCTTTCCACTGCATTCCAGTGGCTGTACTGCTCGCTGTAATCGCTCACAATGATGGCAGAAGCATAAATCTTGTCACTCTCCATGAAGGTTGGCAAACCGTTTTTCTCGAAAGTGAATGGTGGCACACCATAGTTGCCTACAAGTGGGTAAGTAAGTGTCATCAACTGACCGGCATAAGAAGGGTCGGTCAAGCTCTCGGGATAGCCCATCATGGCTGTGTTGAACACAACCTCGCCTGCTACGGGGGCGTCATATCCGAAAGATTTGCCATGGAATTGGGTTCCATCGCTCAAAACTAAGGTTACATTTTTCATATCTGATATTCTTTTTCTTTATTTCATACTCATAAGAACAAATGAATTCTCCACTCTTTGTTCTTCACTTATTTATGATAAACATTCTCTATGTAGTTCACGAAAGACTGGTTGCAAAGCTTGGTGCCGCCGGGAGTGGGATAATGGCCTGTAAAGTACCAGTCGCCCTTGTGGTTGGGTATGGCCTCGTGCAGTCCCTCAATGCTCTGGAACACAAGTTGGATAGGAGTCGTCATTTCCTCTGGTCTTAGCATCTCTACTATCTTCTCGTTCAACTCCTCGGTGGTGAATGGCTTGTAGATGGCACGCACAGGATTGATCTGCTCTTCCTTTGGCTTCAGCAATTCGGCCTTACAAGCCTCGTAGGTCTGTTCGATGATGTCGCTCATCTTGCGTTCTTTCAGCAACTGGATGGCAGCACGGAACACACAGAACTCTTCCAGTCGGGCCATATCGATGCCGTAATAGTCGGGATACCGTATCTGTGGAGCACTCGACACAACGACAATCTTCTTAGGATGCAGACGGTCGAGGATGCGGAGAATACTCTCCTTCAAGGTAGTTCCTCGAACGATGCTGTCGTCGATGATGACCAGGTTGTCCACCTTAGGTTCGATACTTCCGTAGGTTACATCGTACACGTGGCTCGCCAGGTCGTTACGGCTGTTGCCCTCTGTTATAAAGGTACGAAGTTTGATATCTTTCCAGGCTATCTTCTCAGAGCGAACAAAGTCGCCGAGGATTTCGTTGAGTTCTTCTTTCGAAGGAACATGGTCGAGATTGGCTATCTGCTCTATCTTGGTTTCGTTGAGATATTTCTTGAATCCGCTCAGCATGCCATAGTAAGCCACTTCGGCAGTATTCGGAATGTAGCTGAACACGGTGTGGTCCACATCATAATCGACGGCCTTCAGAATAGGCTGGGTCAACTGCTCGCCCAACTGCTTGCGCTCCTGATAAATATCCTTGTCGGAACCGCGACTGAAGTAGATGCGCTCGAACGAGCAGGCTGAATCTCCCTTCTGATCCATGATGCGCTCGATGGTGCATTCGCCGTTCTTCTTGACAAGAAGCGCCATACCTGGCATGAGTTCCTGCACTTCCTCTGCCTCCAGGTCGAAGGTGGTCTGCAACACAGGGCGCTCGCTTGCCACAACTACAATCTCGTCGTTCTTATAGTAAAAAGCAGGACGGATGCCCCAGGGATCGCGCATAGAGAACATCTCGCCCGAACCGGTAATACCACAGACTACATAGCCGCCGTCGAAGTCTTTCATCGTAGTCTTGAGCACGTTGCTCATCTTCACGTGGTCTTCTATATAGTTGGTGATATCGGTATTCTGCATCTCCATCGCCTTGGCAGCAATGAAGTTGCGCTCCACCTCACGATCCAGACGATGGCCCATGAGTTCGAGCATGATGTAGGTATCGCTGTAGATGCGTGGGCTCTGGCCCTGACGTGTAAGCTCCTGGAATATCTCATCCACATTGGTCATGTTGAAGTTGCCACAAAGACAGAGGTTCTTAGCCTTCCAGTTGTTGCGGCGCAGGAAAGGGTGCACATACTGTATGCCGCTCTTTCCCGTGGTGCTATAGCGCAAGTGACCCATATAGAGCTCGCCAGCAAAGGGGAGCTCTTCCTTGGCATACTGAGCATCGGCAAGCTGCTCGGGTGTCAAGTTCTTGAAGTTGGCATTAGCCTTGCCGAAAATCTCTGTAACGGCATTCTTGCCCTCTGCCCTTTCACGGAACATGTATTCATGTCCAGGCTTTCCACCCAATTTGACACAGGCCATACCTGCTCCTTCCTGGCCACGGTTATGCTGCTTCTCCATCATCAGATAGAGCTTGTTGAGTGCGTACATCCATGTGCCGTACTTCTGCTGGTAATACGATAAAGGCTTGAGCAATCTGATCATTGCCACGCCGCATTCATGTTTTAATGGTTCCATCTCGCTTATTATCCTTGATATCTTATAGTTAAATTTATTTCGTTGATATTCTTCCTCCTTCTATCTTCACTCATCGTTCTTCCTTCCCTCATTCGTTAGTCCTCCTTCATTCGTTGTTCATTCCTCCTTCATTTGTCATTCTTCATTTGCAGCGTCCTCCCTCTATAAAAAAAGGGAAACGTCAATAAATGACGATTCCCTTAATTATATCATTCGACTGTAACTGACTTAGCTAAGTTTCTTGGCTGGTCAACATCCTTACCCTTGCAAACGGCAACATGATACGCCAAGAGCTGAAGAGGGATAGTAGCCAATAATGGCTCTAAGCACTCCAAAGTCTCAGGCAGTTCGATGACTTCATCGGCAATCTTGGAAATGGTTTCGTCGCCCTTGCTGACAATAGCAATGACACGTCCATTACGAGCCTTTACCTCCTGAATGTTGGAGAGTACCTTCTCGTACATGAAGTTGTGTGTAGCAATAACTACTACTGGCATATCGCTGTCGATAAGAGCGATAGGACCATGCTTCATTTCTGCAGCAGGATAACCTTCTGCATGGATATAGCTGATTTCCTTCAACTTCAAGGCTCCTTCCAAAGCCACAGGATACTGGAAGCCACGACCCAGATAGATAAAGTTGCGCGCATAGGTGAATGTGCGGCTGAGGTCGGCTATCTTGTTGTTCAACTTCAGCACCTCCTTCATCTTCTCTGGGATGTTCCAAAGTTGTTCTGTAATGTTCTGGTAGTCGTCGGCGCTGATGGTTCCCTTCTCATTACCAATGGCCAATGCAAGAAGGGTAAGTACTGTCACCTGACCGGTGAAGGCCTTGGTTGAAGCCACACCGATTTCAGGACCTACGTGAATGTAAGTTCCTGTATCTGTCTCGCGGGCAATGCTGGAGCCGATAGAGTTACAGATGCCATAGATGAAAGCTCCCTTCTCCTTGGCCAACTTGATGGCAGCCAAGGTATCGGCAGTCTCGCCACTCTGAGAAATAGCTATCACCACATCGTCACTGGTCACCACAGGGTTGCGGTAACGGAATTCGGAAGCATACTCTACCTCTACTGGCACACGACAATAGTTCTCTATCATCTGCTTGCCTATCAAACCTGCATGCCATGAGGTTCCACAAGCTACGATGATAAAGCGCTTGGCATTGAGCAGCTGCTGACGATGGTCGGTAATAGAGCTGAGCACTACGCCCATCTCTGTCTCTTTCTTGGTTGTGGCTTCGTCGCCATCGGTCATCACGCGGGTTTCTACCGTACGGTTTACCACACGGCCACGCATACAGTTGCGCAGACACTCTGGCTGCTCGAAGATTTCCTTCAGCATGAAGTGAGGGAATCCACCCTTCTCTATCTGACCCAAGTCCATGTCGACAGTCTGAATCTCTGGATTCAGCTTCACGTTCTGGATATTGGTAACCTGAAGTTCCTCGCCCAGACGCATGATGGCGATGTTGCCATCTTCCAGATAAACCACCTTGTCGGTATATTCTATAATAGGTGTGGCGTCTGAACCGAGATAGAACTCACCTTCCTTGCCAATACCTACAACGAGGGGACTTTGCTTGCGTGCGGCAATAATCTGGTTGGGTTCATTCTTGTCGAGCAAGGCTATGGCATAAGCACCGATAACCTGGCGAAGAGCCACCTGTACTGCTGTCAGCAGATCGAGTTTCTTTGTAATCTGTATATATTCTATAAGCTGTACCAACACCTCAGTATCGGTATCGCTCTTAAACTCAACTCCCTTTGCTATCAGGTTTTTCTTGATGGCGGCATAATTCTCAATAATGCCGTTGTGGATGATGGCAAGATTCTTTGAGGAAGAATAGTGAGGGTGAGCATTGACTGATGATGGCTCACCGTGGGTAGCCCAACGGGTATGGGCAATGCCTACCGAACCACTCACGTCCTTGTCGGCACAGTAAGCTTCCAGGTCGGCAACTTTTCCCTTTGCCTTATATACATTAAGTGATCCGTCCTCGCTGATAAGAGCTACACCAGCCGAGTCGTAACCACGATATTCCAATCGTTTGAGTCCCTTGATAAGGGCTGGATAAGCCTGTCCCTTACCCAAATATCCTACGATACCACACATATTTTAATATAATTGAAATTCATAATTAAGTTTGTCCTTACTTACACAAACTGACAGTAAGTGTAGCCAAAGATAAAATTGAGGAAACCAATCCTATCCAGAATGTAACAGAGTTGCTCAGGCCTGCGGTACCTTTCTTGGCTCCATTAGGTTCTACATATACGATGTCGTTCTGCTGCAAATAGAAATAAGGAGAATTGATGAGGTTGGCATCTGTCATATCCAATCGGTGCGCTTCCTTTTTGCCAGTTGCATCCTCGCGGATAAGCAGAATATTCTTGCGTTTACCCTGCAAGCCTAAGTCGCCGCTTTGTGCCAACGCCTCTACTATGCTCATCTTCTCGTTTGGTACCGTAACGACACCCGGGCTTCCCACTTCGCCTGTTACAACAACGTGGAAACTCGCCATACGTACTGTTACCGTCGGAACTTCACCATCCTTGAAATATGGCTGGATTTTAGATTTCACCAAATTCTCGCATTCTCTTCCAGTCAAGCCCACTACATGAATCTTGCCGACAACAGGAAAATCGATGAAGCCTTCATTGTCAACCAAGTAATATTGAAGATTCTGGTTTTGTGAAGAAGACATCATAGACTTAGAATATAGATTGAATGGCTCTGCCAAATCCTCGTTAACCGCTTTTACGATAATCGACAATTGGTCTTTTGGCATAATTTTAGCATCATACAACATTCTCGATGCGCTCAAATTGAGAGAATCTATATTCTGAAAATAAGCCACTTGCTTAGCACTTTGGCAACCGCTAAGTGCCAAAATCATAGTAGAAACTACTACTACAACTAATAACAGTTTTTTCATTATCGGCAATTCGTTTATAGTTTTGCGTGCAAAAGTACGTCATTTTTCTTAAATGTACAAATGTTTAGTCAACAAATTGTAAAAAACGACGCATTTTTGCACGACACCTTTACTTATCCCAGCTCTACTGAGGAAAGATGCGAAAGCTTTGATGGCTTAAATTTTCCTCATCAAAGACGAAAGTTGAGCTATTTATCCTCTATTCCGTTGGAAGGAAGGTTGAAACTGTAACTGTTGTCGAAGATCTTTCTTACCTTATTGATCTCAACAAAGGTTGTTCCACCGCCTTCACCGAAGCTACCGCTCAAATAGGCAATCTTGTCCTCTGCCTCCAGATAGCCCTTCTGACGAAGCATACGTACAGCGGCTGTAAACATGGCCTTGGTAGAAATCTGATCCTTCTGCACGATTGGGATAACACCATAACTCAGGTTGAGCCAGCGCTGAAGTTTCTCCTTATAGCAGATGGCCAGCACTGGGTTTGGACCACGGAAGGCTGCCAGATCGCGGGCTGTCTGACCCGTCTCGCCATCGGTAATGATTCCCTTAACACCCAACTTCTGGGTAGCCTCGATGGCTGCATGAGCCAGGAAGAGTTTCTGGTCAATGTTGCCCTCCTCCATTGGGTCAATATCGTTGACGGGCGATTTGTCCTTCTCGGCCTGTTCTGCAATACGTGCCATGGTCTGTACAGCCTCGAGTGGATATTTTCCGCTGGCTGTCTCGCCACTAAGCATCAAGGCATCGGTACGATAGAAGATGGCATTGGCAATATCTGTCACCTCGGCACGAGTAGGACGAGGGTTGTGAATCATCGTATGAAGCATCTGTGTCGCCACGATAACAGGCTTCTTGGCCTTAATGCACTTGTCGATGATGCGACGCTGAATACCAGGAATTTTCTCAATAGGCACCTCAATACCCAAATCACCACGGGCAATCATGATACCATAAGAAGCCTCGATAATCTCGTCGATGTTATCGACACCTTCCTGATTCTCTATCTTCGAGATAATCTTGATGTCGCTATGATGCTCGTCCAGAATGTCCTGAACGGCCTTCACATCGGCAGCACTACGCACAAATGAATGGGCGATGAAGTCGATGTCAAGCTCGATGGCCAAGAGAATATTCCTGCGGTCCTTCTCGGTAAGCGCAGGAAGATCGATGTGCTCGCCAGGAACATTGACACTCTTGTGAGCACCCAGAGTTCCTTCGTTCTGCACCTGAGCCACCAGCATGGGACCGGTATTCTCGATCACCTTCATATCCAACTCGCCATCGTCGAAGAGCAGGTCGTCGCCTACCTTCACGTCATCGGTAATATTGGAATAGCTGAGATTGACAATATCATGAGAAGACTCCATCTCTGGACGGCCGAAAATCTTCACCACATCACCTATATTATAATGTATAGGCTCCTTGACTCCTGTGGTACGAACCTCAGGACCCTTGGTGTCTATCAGAATTCCGATATGGGGAGATACAGCTCTTACATTATTGACAATGGTGCGGATTCCTTCTTCTGAGGCATGAGCGGTGTTCATACGAACCACATTCATGCCCGCAAAAAACAACTTACGGATAAAGTCCTGATCGCAGCGGCGGTCGCTGATGGATGCAACAATCTTGGTCTGTTTCATATCTTTTTTACCTTAATTTCTAAAAACTCTGCAAAGTTACAAAGAATTTTTGAAAAACAAAGCATTATGTGCTGATTAAATATCCAAGTCTGGTGCTTTTTCACTACCGGCAGCAGCCTCGAACTTCGGCATGGTGTCAAAACCGAACAAACCGGCGATAATGGCATTGGGCATGCGACGCACCTTCACGTTGTATGACTGCACGGCCTCATTGTACTTGCGACGGGCCTCGCTGATACGGTTCTCAGTGCCTTCCTCCTGTATCTGGAGCGACTTGAAATTCTCGCTTGCCTTGAGCTCAGGATATCTTTCTGCCACCAACATGAGCTTGGAGAAAGCATTGGTCAACTCGCCCTGAGCAGCTGTAAACTGCTTCAGGTTAGCCTCGGTCAGATTATTAGCGTCAAGCTTCACCTGTCCCACGGCAGCACGGGCCTTCGTCACCTGCTCAAAGGTTTCGCGCTCATGCTTGGCATAAGCCTTCACTATCTTCGCCAACTGAGGCATCATGTCGGCACGACGCTGATACTGAGTCTGTACATTGGCAAGCTCGGTGGTAACTTCCTCCTGAGAACTTACCATACCATTGTAACCACTAAACAACCAAAGCACTAATACTACAATTACTGCTACAATAATCCAACCTGTTTTCTTCATAATTTTCTATTCTATTTTAATAACTGTTTATCTAAATCCAAATTGCGTAAAATGGAATGCATAAAAGACGCTGTTTACCCTTAATAGACGACCGAGCCTGTTCTTTATAGATGACCGAACCTGCTCTTAATAGACGACCCGACAAGTTCTTCCCAAGCATCCCAGACTTACCATCCTCCACCGGCTCCTCCACCGCCAAAGGAACCTCCGCCAAAGGAGCCTCCTGAGAAGCCGACACCCGAAGAGCCTCCGCCTCCTCCGAAAAAGAAAGGCGGGAAAAAGTCGTCATCATGTCGGCGGGAGGAGCGCTTATTCTTATTCCGCTGACTCGTGTCGGGCTTAATGACTCCAAACATTTCCAGCAAATAACGTACCAACATATACACAGGAATACCGAAGAAGACAGCAAGCAGAATCACGACAAGAACCCAGTCGTCCTCGCCTATCGTACCATCATCAATATCCGAAATTCCCGTCTTGCCGCTCTTCACCTTATTATATATAGCACGGCTCGTAGCTACTACAGCCTCGGCAGGCATATTCTTTTTCATGTTGGGAACAATACAAGCCCTGGCGATATCATCACAGTCGACATCCGTCAACTCCCCCTCAAGTCCCATACCGGGAGCAATGAAGTACTTATGGTCTTCGACAGCCACAACCACCACCAAACCACGACGTGTCTTCTTGTCTCCCACACCGTAGTCATTGCCCAGATCTTGAGCCACACGGAAGGCATCGCCATTTTCCACTTTGCCCACAATGACAAACACATTCTGTACCCTGCATTCCTTGTTGAGCTTATCCAAATAGAAATTGGCAGAATCAAGCGCCTGTTTGTCTATATAATGATCAGGGTCAGACACATACTGCGACGAGTTCTGCAAGTATGGTACAGGTATATTCTTAGCGTTCCATACCTTCGAAGCCCCAACAAAAGAGACCGACAGGCACAGACATAAAGCCAATATATAATATCTCAGTTTTTCCATTTTTGCTATTTTCGGTACAAAAATACGCAATAAAAACCTTATACGCAAATACTTAGGGCATTATTTTTTCAAAAAAAGTGCTAACAATTTTGTTATATCGCAAAAAACTTGTATCTTTGCACACCGAATTCAAGATAAAACATCGTAAAAACAGAAAAAAACAATAGGAAAATGACAAAAGCAGATATCGTCAACGAGGTGTCTTTGGCCACAGGAATGCCAAAGAAAGAAGTAGGTATTGTGGTAGAAGCGTTCATGGACGCAGTTAAGGAGAGCCTTCTCAAGAAGAAGGAGAATGTATACCTTCGTGGCTTCGGCAGCTTTAACATCAAGCGCAGAGCAGCTAAGACAGCCCGCAACATCTCCAAAAACACTACTATCACCATCCCAGCTCACGACCTGCCTTGCTTCAAGCCAGCCAAGAGCTTCGTTGAAGAGATGAAGGGCTAATCTACACGACCCTCAATCCAAGAGACACAGCAAGACGAAAGAGCTGCAAGTCGAAAGATTATTAAGGAAACAACATTATATAATAACAATATTTTAAAATTTTAAAATCATGCCAAACGGAAAGAAAAAGAAG
>OJMO01001697.1_pt1 | contig 13249 bp, 13 predicted proteins | sample 1597241 | NCBI WGS metagenome assembly OJMO01 (sample SAMEA2452129, study PRJEB22498) | human gut metagenome | biome: human feces; feature: human gut; material: feces | place: Australia | collected 2012 | reverse complement strand
ATTCCACCAGCACCAGTGATGGTTCCAACACCCAGTCCAGTCCCTCCTCTTCCTACAGGATCGCTTCAATCGATGGCTATGCTTAGTACACCTACTCCACTCCCTATACAGACAAACACACCCTCGCAAGTACCTCCAGTTCCAATTATCAGACCAGGTTCGATTTCCTATGCTTCGCCACCGTCTCTAACCTGGCAGCAACAACAGGCACTCTTATCAAATATGCGTATGTATGCGGAATGATTTTAAGTGTAGAGGCTATGTTTGCAGCAATGTTTCAAGCCCAACAGAAGTAATCTGTTGTTTAGTCTTATGTTTGTTTGGTGCCAATTTCGTTCTCAATGGAGAAAAAGAAGACTGGCAAAACAAATAAGAAAGTAAAAAACCTGTTTGCAAAACTTGACAGTCAATTCAAGAATGCAGGTGAGATTCGCGGAAACCTAATAATGTAGTGAAACAACAACATAAGAAGAAAGAGAACCAACCAAATCAGTCCCATGGTTCTGAAATCGATGCAAAGAAACCAGAACCTACACCAGCAAAATCGGACCTTGTACCAAATAAAGTAGAAGTAACTGAAGAAACGGTGAAACAAGTGGAACAAGTTCAGGTGGAGGTAGAGACAAAACCTATAAAACCAAAAGAGCATCAACCTCGAGTTAATTTTAAAGGAAGAACTGGCGAGTTTAGGAAAGATGCTTTGTTTCGATCCATTCCTATATCTTTACAACGGAATGTATACCGAGAAACTGTAGCATAGTGGTTGTTATTGTGACATCTAGAGCAAGCATTCAGCAACCGACCTTATAACCGATATTGTGAGGTCAGGACCCCTTCATGATGATGTGAGTAACGTATTTGGAACCAAATTTGATGGTAAAACCCTTGGCATTCATCTCCGCAAAACAACAAAGAAGGTTCCTGTTCGTGTGGTTCATCCGAGATACATTACTGCCCGTCGAGAATGGCTCAATGCCAAAGAACGAAAGAGTCTTCGTATTGATGGTTCGGAGTCGGATCTCCAGTACAGATGCGTTGACTGGTTTACTGTAGATATGACAGCTATTTGTTTTTGAATGAGTGTTGGATAGAGTATTTCAATTCTTTGGAAGGAACAACCGAAGAGTAGGAATGCTTTTGGGGTATCAAATAGAATTCAATCCCAGATCAAAGGGATGGGAAAGGAAGGTTGTCTAGTTCGTATCACGCGTTCTTCCCTTCCTGAGGATATAGGATTGGAGGGAATCGTTCTTCTAGAAACAAAGAATCAGTTTACTATCATAACAAAAAAGAATTGTATTCGTAAAGTTAACAAGAAGGATCATGTTTTTCAAATATTGGGTATTTCAAGTAGGATTTTTGGTGATTCAACTGATAGATAGAACCAGTTTCCTTATTGGGCTCCTTCTTGTGTTCACATTCAGACTATGAGTTTAAAAGACATCCAAATCAACAGCTATTCACTTTGAAGAGCGTTTACTCCTATGTTTGTTCAGATACAAATCACATTTTCTTTCAGATAACTATGTTCTATTGTTTCTGTTGGAATGTGGTCCCATCATCAATATTATGAGCAGAAAAACAGACGTATTGTTGAACAGATTACAAAACAAGGAGAGTAGGATCCAAAGAGGTGTTCGAACTGTTTATGTAGATCAAAGTCATCTATTTTTAAAGGTGTATCGGTTTATATCGATGGTCATACACAAGTTCCATATCTAGTACTTCGTCAAATGATTTGTGATCACGGGGGACGGTTTGATCCATTTTTTACAGGATCAGGAACAACACACTTTGTGGCAGAGAATTTGTCTTATGCCAAACTTAAACAACTGTCTTACTCTCTGATCTCAATTATGTTTAGTAAATCCAAACAATCAAAAGGTGTTTGAAAAAAACCATGTAAAAACAATCGTTGATTTTACAGAATTGTGTTAAAATCATGATATGTCCCAGTAGCTCAGTTGGATAGAGCATTCGCCTCCTAAGAGTTAAAAATGATTGGCTAGAACTGTAAAAATTGAATAGAAAATATGCCTCCGTAGCTCAGTGGATAGAGCGTCGGTTTCCTAAACCGCAGGTCGAAGGTTCGACTCCTTTCGGGGGCACCATTTATTTATTAAACAAAGGGTTTTCAATACTTTGTAATCCATGTAACTAAGCGATAGAGTCTGTTGATTTTGTCGCTTTTTTCTTATCAGAAATTGGATGATTTTTACTGCTTTCTCAGATGATAGAAATTAGCTTGATTCAAATATTTTGACTACTTCCAGCTAATAAAAATAGGCTCTCAGCTAATGTGCATCTTTTAAGAACACTTGATGAGTGGCCAAACATAAGCGTATAGAAGCATAAAACAAGACAATATGAGCAAACTCCTTTTACATAGCCAGGAAATCCTGGTATATGAGAAAGGAGTTTTTATTATGCCAAAATGTAAAGTAATCGCAGTCACAAATCAAAAAGGTGGTGTAGGCAAAACAACAACTACAGAGAATGTGGCCATTGGTTTGGCTCGAAATGGATGCAATGTATTGATTGTGGATTTTGATCCTCAGGGCGATCTTACTAGCTGCCTAGGATGGAAAAATAATGATTCATTGGAACACTCTGTTTCATCTATGCTTGATGATTATATCAATGACAATGATATTAATTATGAATCGTTAATCTTACATCATGAAGAACATGTGGATTTAATTCCGGCAAATATTGAATTAGCTGATTTTGAAATGCGTTTAGTAAGTGTAATCAACAGAGAACAGACTTTAAGTAATTGTATTGAGCCATTGAGAAATCAATATGATTACATCTTTATTGATTGTCCACCATCTTTAGGAATGTTAACTGTAAATGCTTTATCAGCTGCAGATGAAGTACTGATACCAGTACAGACACAGTATCTTCCTGCAAAAGGAATGACTAAATTATTACAGACAGTTGGAAAAGTTCAACGTAAGATTAATAGTAATCTAAAAATCACCGGTATTGTGATGACGCTTGCGGATTTAAACACGAATCTAACAAAGAGTACGATTGAAACGATTCGAGAAAGTTTCGGAAAGAATATTCGTGTGTTTGATACAATCATTCCAAAAGCAACGAAGGCGAGTGAAGCTAGTATTTCCGGCAAGAGTATCTATGCATATGCTAAAGATTCTAAAGTAGCTTTAGCTTATGCAAATCTTACAAAGGAATTAATCAACAATCAAAAAGTAAAGCACAAAGAAGAATTTAATAGATAGGAGGAAAAGTAAATGACAAACAATTATGTTTTATTGAACGGAAAACTTTCAAGAGATATTGAAGTATCTAAGAATGATAAGGGCAATTCTTTTGTGAAGTTTTGTTTAATTTGTACAAGAGATGGAATTAATTCATATTCAGATTATATTAACTGTATCGCATTTGGAGAAATTGCGAATGCCATCTGTAGAAAAGGAGAAAAGGATACAGCTTATCATATTGAAGGAAATATCCGAACAAACTCATATGAGAAAAATGGTAAAAAGAATTATTCCACAAATGTGGTTGTAGAATCTTTTAGATTGCTGGATGCCTAGAATCAAACGATGTCCATTTTGTCATTCAACTGCCCATGTAGTAATTGATTGGAACAGTAAAAAAATCAATGGATATTATGGTCAGTATGTTATCTGTACGTTATGCTCTAAAAGAACGAAAACTGAGCCAACATCAGATCAAGCAATTGAAGAATGGAATCATCATGTATTAAAAAAGAATATACAACTCACTTTATTTTAAAAGGAGGTGGCAAACTTGCCAAAATTAGACTTAGGATTGCCAAGCTATGACTCCTTATTTTCTACAGAAGAAGAAAGACAGGAAGCTAATACCGAAAAGGTGATGACAATCCCTATAAACAAAATTAAAGATTTTGAAGGTCACCCATTTCATGTAACTATGGATGAAGATATGGCGAAGCTGATTGATTCAATCAAAGAAAATGATATGCTTATGCCTGCACTTGTACGACCTAAACCAGATGGAACTTATGAAATGATTTCTGGTCACAGACGTAAATTCGCCATGTCACAGCTAGGAAGAAACGAAATGAATGTTATCATACGAGATTTGGACGATGATCAGGCAACGATTCTGATGGTTGATTCAAATATTCAGCGTGAAAACATTTATCCTAGCGAAAGAGGTTATGCCTATAAGATGCGCTTAGAAGCCATGAAACATCAAGGTAAAAAAGTGGATATTAATGTTGATGATGTTCATGTTGAATATGATAAGCCAACTTCGGCCCAAGTTGGGCCGAAGCTAATAGGAACAAGAACTAATGAGATACTTGCTGAACAATTAGGCATAAGTAAGAATCAGATAAAACGATTTATTCGTTTAACCTATCTTGTTGAACCATTGCAGGAAATGGTGGATGGACGTAATGAAAATGAGATTAAAATTGCATTTAACCCAGCTGTTGAATTGTCATATTTAACGGAATCAGAACAATTTGATTTGGTGAATGCGATCATTGAAAATCAAAGAACTCCATCATTAGCTCAATGTCAGGAATTCAAGCGATTAAGCCATGATGGTGAGCTTACTGCAGATTTCATTGAAGATACGCTTTCTGAGGAAAAACCAAACCAGAGAGAGAAACTATCTTTTCAAATGAAGGATATTGATAAATATTTTCCCAAGGATTACACACCAGGCAAGAAGAAGGATTTGATGATCCACTTGCTGGAAAACTGGGCAAAGAAAAGATCACGAGAACAAGAGCGATAATTGGATGTAGAAATTGCCTTGTTCGTACTTGTGATTGTTCCAAACTGTTGGAGGGGCAGTTTGTCTTTGCGTGGTGAGGTGTGACTTTTACCTCCCCTAAAACCCCTCCTACCTACCGAAAGAATCTTATTACCTACCGAAAAAGAAAAAATGTTTGTTATATAGATAGAATGAATATTTGTATGTTGGTAAATAAAATTTATATTGAGTATTTTTAAATAAAGAGATGTTATTAAGAAATACAAATGGAGGTAAATCAAATGAAGAAGTTAATTGTTTCAGTGATTAGTACTGTGATAATGATTGGAGCAGGAGTAGCATATAAATCAAATCAAGATGTTTCTGTTTCTACTGTGGAAAAGTCTTCTAAGGAAACAACGAGTGTTGAAGAGAAGAAATCAAAAGTTAGTAAACATGAAGATGTTGACAAAGAGGAATCAAAAACAAATGAAATTCAGGTTAAGGAAGAAAACACAACTAATAAAAGTGATTCAAAAAAAGAGAGCGTTTCTTCTGACACAAAAAAACAAGATACTCAAAGTAATGATAGTTCAAAGAGTAGTGTGAAATTGGATACAAAAGTTATTGATTCTGGTAATAACAATTCTTCTACTATGAATGATTCAGTACAACAAACCACCTCAAAAGAAGAAACTGTTGTTGAACCAGCACCTACACCAGAAACAGTGCAACCAAGTTATGCATGTCCAGGAGGAGTTAATCAAAATGTTTCCTGTGATGTGATTTTAGATAGTAACTTCTATTATGCAACATATGGTTCTATGCCTGAAGCAGAGTCAGCAGGTGAATACTATTTGAATGATGTGATGTACATTGGAAATGCCGAAATAACAAATTATTCAGTGCAGCCTGTATATCGAAATGATCATAGTATTGCCTATTACGGATTAAATCTTTGGAGTAATGGAAGTTTGATTCAATAAAAAAGGTCTATGAGAAAAAATCATTTAATTTGTATCTTATTAGTAAAAAGGATATATTATAACTGAAGAGTCGGTATGGAGACTATAAACCCATGCCATTGGTCGGAACAAAGACCTAAAATTTGTTCCAGTGCAGAGAAAACTGCTAAACATCTTAAAAGGCGAGCAATCGCCTTTTAATTTTAGAAAGAGAGAATTGTATGAATAATACTTCATTTAAACAAAGGGTATGTCAATCAATAATTGATCAATCAAAAATATATAAAAAAATCTTTATTGATCGGCAATACCTAATTTGTTCGAAATGTTTTACGAATCGCAAATACTATATTTTAGTTGCAAACAAGGATAACTACTTGCATTTAGTAGGCGTTCATACAACTCTAACTCCTTCTGAATTTTTTGAAAAATGTTTTAATGATACTCTTACTGAAAATGATTTTGATTTTTCAAAAAAGAATCAAAGTGAAAAAAGTGTAAAAGGTTCGGTTAGAAGAAAAATATCAGCTTTAGAAAACATAAATAATTTTTTTGCACAAGAGCTATATATCGAAGAAGGGTTTCGCAAAAATAAAGTCAGTTGTGTAATTGCTACATCGGACAATAAAATAACAATTGGTTTTTCTGAAGGAATTTATTCAAGACCCAAAACACTTCTTAAAGGTAATATGCTTAATATGAGTACCAATCAAATTGACTTAATACTATCTAAAGAAAAAAAGGATAAAACATTTAATAAAATAGAATATGGAAATGAGCAAATATTATCTTATTATCATAAAGATATTTATCACTTGATATCAAAAAACTTAATCTAAATGAAATACATTATTTTAGCGAGGAAAAATTCTCGCTTTTTTTGTTGCAACAACCTAAAGGAAAGGAAAAAGATATGAAAAACATATTGAAGAAAGGTAGTAAATTCTTTCTAACAGCATTAGTTATTCTCAATTCGTTGATGAATACTCTACCGGTACATGCTGAAGAAACGACTACAGATGAAAATGATTTAGATACGATTGTAGAACTTGGAAATGCAGAAGATGTATTTCCTGATTTGATGCCTCAGTCTGATGGAATCTCATTAACGGATACAACAGGAACAGGCAGTATTTATGCAATGATCCATATTGCCAATCAGTATGGATTTGATTATGTACAGCAATTGTATGTTGGGGATAAGACAGTATTCTGTATTGAACCTATGCAGCTTTTTACAGAAGGCTTGGATTATCATCAGGATACTGCAAAATGGGATGAATTATCTGAACAAACGCGTCAGAATATCTGGGAAATCAATTATTATGGATACAGCTATTCTGGTCATCAAACAGAAAAATACTATGTCGCAACTCAGGTTATGATTTGGCAGGCAGTGACTGGAACATGGTATCAGCCTTATTATACAGATGGAACTACAGTGTATGATATTTCAAATGAGGTAGCAGTCATCAACAATTTACGTACTCAGCCACAAGGTAGACCTTCATTCAATAATCAAACGATTAAAATGGGATTAAATACACCGGTGACATTAACGGATACGAAGGGGACTTTAGCAAACTATTCAATCACAAGCTCAAATGGAATTAGTGCTTCTGTAAATGGAAACAATCTTACAGTAGCTATCACATCTGAAAATTATGATAAGAGTATTACTTTTTCACGAAATTTTACAGCACGAGATGTAAATGTTATCTATGGATCAGGTGGATATCAAAGAGTTATTTATTTAGCATCGAGGCGAGATCCTTCTCCAAACTTTAAATTAAATTTCGATTTGATGTATGCAGATATTGAAGTTGAAAAACAGGATTCTCAAACAGGTACTAAGACTCAAGGGGATGCTACATTTAATGGAGCTACATTTGCGATTAAAGATACAAGTGGAAATGTACTTGAAACCATCACAACAAATGGATCAAAAGCTAAATCAAAAAAATATCCAGTGGGAACAACTTTGAATGTATGTGAGGTTACTTCTCCTGAAGGATATTTAACTAACAGTTCTTGTAATACAGTAGAACTTAAATATTCAGGTGATAATACACCTAGTACATTCTCTACAACAGTTAAAGACCAGGTTATTAAGGGTCGTATTGAAATTGCGAAAACAATTGATAAAGAGAAGTATGGATTATTCCAAAGCAATGTTCAAAAGCCTGGTGAAGGATTTAAATTTGATATTATTTTAAAATCGACAGGTAAAGTCGTATCAACATTGACTACGGATGAAGATGGTCGAGCTATTAGTGATTATCTTCCATATGGAACTTATATTGTTAGAGAACACGAAACAAAAGGTTATGATACTTTGGATCCTTTTGAAGTAAAGATTGATCAAAATGAAAAGACATATTTCTATAACATCTATAATGATACAATCAAAGCAGAATTAACTATCTACAAAACGGACAGTGAAACTGGAAAACGTATTCCTGCTGCTGACGTTGAATTTAAAATCAAAGATGCAGATGGTAATTATGTAACACAGGAAGTAACGTATCCTAAAAAATATACAACGGATGTATTTAAAACGGATGAAGATGGATCTGTACATTTACCTTCTCCATTAAAGTATGGTGAATATAAATTGGTGGAGATCAAAGCACCTTATGGTTATGTATTAAAAGATACAGAAATTCCAATCAATGTGGACGGTTCTAGTACAGAAATCTTTATGAATTTTGACAATAAAACACAAAAAGGCCAGGTCTATGTGGAAAAGACAGGTGAGATGTTGTCAGGAGCAAAAGAATCTGAAACAGATTATGGAACTTTATATACTCCTGAATACAAAGAACAATATTTATCAGGTGTTACGTATGAAATTACAGCACGTGAAGATATTGTAACTCCAGAAGGAACTGTATGGTTCCACAAAGGAGACATAGTTGATACATTTACAACAGGGGATGGTGTAACAACTTCAGCTTTACTTCAATTAGGTAAGTACTCTATTAAAGAAACAGCCACACAAACTGGTTTTGTGTTAGATGAAAACACATATGACTTTGATATTGAATATGCTGGTCAGATGATTGATGTAGTTGAAATCAAACAAGCTTATGTCAATGAAAGACAGAAATTAGATTTACAGATTACTAAATCATTTGAAGATGAAGACAAGGATGCATATAAAGATGTTGTCTTTGGTGTATATTCTAAAAATGATATTACTTTGAATGACAAAGTAATTATTCCTGCAGATGGATTGGTTGGAACATTAACGATTGATGAAGATGGTAAGAACATTGAACAGTTGGATCTTCCAACAGGTGAATATTATGTTAAGGAATTGGAAACAAATGTAGGCTTCAAATTGGATGAAGAAAAGCATGACTTTACTTTCGATTATGATGCAGATACAACTAAACCTACTGTAACAGTTTCAATGGATCTTTATAATGAAAAACGTCGTTTAGAATTGGATGTCAATAAAGTGGATAAAGATCATCATGATCATTTCTTGAATGGAGCAATTTTTGAAGTATATGATAAGACAGCAGATGCTTATGTTACTACTTTGGCAAGTGGTCAATTGATGATTACTGGAGAAGAAAAAGATGAAGAGTATGAAATCTCTAAAAATGAAGATTTTACTAAAACCATCAAGACGGTAAAAACAGATGAAAACAAACAGATTGTTTTAGATATTGATGATGGAACATATTATTCTAGAAAAGTAGGAAGTGATGAAGTCACTAAACATGTCATTAAAGACGGAAAAGCAGTGCTTTCTGATGCGATTTATGGTCATGAATATGAATTTAAGGAAATCAAAGCTCCAACTTCTTATCAATTAGCTGATAAATCTAAAGCTTATAAAGTAGAGGCGGATGAGGAAACCGATACAATTATTTATTATTTTGAAAATGCGCGTATCGTTGTTCCAAATACAGGGGTATAAATAGTATGAAACATAAAAGAATAAAAATAGCAACTGCACTAGTTGTAGTGGGATTGATTGGTGGAGTTATCTACAATCAGGTTACTGCAAAGAAATCTTATGACTATTCGGGTTATTATGTAGAAACAAAAACGACTAAAAAAGAATCAAATAAAGAGAATGAGGAAGCTTCTGAAAAGGAGCTTTCTTTATCTTTGTTGAAAAAAACAAATAATGATGTTGTGGGTATTTTAGAATTTGATGATCGAATTATTTATGAGCCGATTGTACAAGCACCAAATAATGATTATTATGTTCGTAAGAATATCAACAAAGAATATGCCAATGCCGGAATACCATTTGTATCGGCAGATGGAAATATAGATTCAAAAAATGTTGTAATCTATGGTCATTCTAGTAAATGGGATAACATTATTTTTACACCTTTGATGAGTTATATAGATCAGAACTATTATAAAAAGCATGATACATTTAAATTCATCACTGAAGATGAAACTAGAATATATCAGATTTTTGGAGTGATGAATATTGATTTAAACGACTTGAATGATTCTTTAGAATTTACTCAAACAGAATGGGATTCAACAAATTCATTTAATGCATTTATATCAGATTCCATTAACAGAGGATTGTATAAGACTGGTGTTTCAGTAAATAAAGAAGATCGATTAATGACATTGGTTACTTGTGACACAAGAGATAACAATAAGAGAATTGTAATTCTAGCTAAATTGGTTAATATAGCAACTGTTTAAAAACTAAGGTGTATGATATTATTTAGCAGGATAAATCGGAATTTTTATGTGTAAAGGAGAAACGAATGAAATTACTTGTGATAGATATACAAAAAGGAATAACAGATAGCAGACTTTTTAATTTTGATGAATTTATTGATAATACTTCAAGAATTATACAAGCAGCTAGAGATAATCAAATAGAGGTTATCTATTTTCAGCATGATGATGGACCAGGAACTGGATTTTCAATCGGCGATGAAGAATTCGAGATTGCAGAACAGGTGCATCCAAGGGAAGGTGAAAAGATATTTACAAAAAATATCAATAGTTGTTTCGGAAATAAAGATTTTACAGATTATGTTAAAGATGAAAATACATTAATGATAGTTGGGTTACAGACAAATTTCTGTATAGATGCAACTGTGAAATCTGCTTTTGAAAGAGGATATAAAGTAATTGTTCCACAAGGGGCAAATTCAACGTTTGATAACGACTATATGTCTGGAGAAGAAACCTATAAATATTACAATGATATGATGTGGCCAAAGAGATTTGCTACATGTGTATCTGTTGATGAGGCAATTAAGTTGATGCAAAGTTAAATTAGAAGTTATGGAGGGAGTAAATATGCTAGATAAAAAAGAGTTTGATCTTTGGGCAGATGGTTACGACAAAACTGTCGGCATTTCTGATGAGAAAAACACATATCCTTTTGCTGGTTACAAAAAGGTACTTGGATTCATTTTTCAGACTATAATGAAAACTGAAAATGCTATTGTTTTGGATATTGGGTTCGGGACAGGTACATTAACAACAAAGCTATATGAGCAAGGGTGTTCCATATATGGGCAGGACTTTTCATCTAGGATGATTGAGTTGGCATCTGAGAAAATGCCCAATGCGCATTTATATCAAGAGGACTTTTCGAAAGGGCTTGTCGAACCATTGCGTAACTTTCGATATGATTATATTGTTGCGACATACTCTTTGCATCATTTGACGGATGCACAAAAGAACGACTTCCTTTTAGACTTGCGTAACTACTTGAAGGAAAACGGTAAAATTATAATCGGCGATGTTGTCTTCGAAACACGAAAGGATTTAGAACAGTGTAAATTGAAGGCAGGAGACACATGGGATAATGATGAAATCTACTTTGTCGTTGAAGAACTGAGAAAAGAATTTCCGAATCTTTCATTTACACGGATGTCCGATTGCGCAGGAGTCCTGATTTTAGACTGACAAATTCTGATTTGTGGATGAATGGATTGATAAAATAATGAACATTAAACAACAAGAAGTGGCTCAAATGAATATGGTGGAATGGTTATCAGATTCGCAAGAATTAGGTAAAAAGCCATCTAAAATTGAATTTGTTAAAAAATTTGAATTGTATGAGATGCATTATTATATTTTTAAATTTAAGAGAAGTGTATTTACTTCATGGCTTGTTGGAGTTAGTGGCGGTTATGTAGATAATGATCTTGTACCGTGCGGACATATTTTCAGTGATATGAAAAAATATAATGCAACTACTGCGCAAAATGATTGTATTGATATGATAGAAAGAATTTGTTCTTATTGGATGGAACAAGCAAAAAGCTACACGTAGCAATAATTTTTACTTTCTTACTATGAAATTTTGATTGCTTTATAGTATTTTTTTGATTGTTAAAAGAATTCTATGTCATAATTTTTATAAAGGTTGGTGGATATCTTGGAAATTAAAAATATAATTGGTGAAACAACGGAATATGACAAAAAGCTAAAATTAGAAGTTAAAAAGCCTAAAAGCTGGTGTAAAAGCATCAGTGCTTTTGCAAATACTTTAGGAGGTTTCTTAATCTTTGGAATTTCAGATGATAATCAAATCGTTGGTTTAGAAACTCCGGATAAAGATGCTGAACTTATCAGCGAAATCATTAAAACAAGATTAAATCCGATTCCAGAGTTTAAAATTTCTTTTCATACTGAAGATGGAAATGTTCTTTTAATTGTTCAGGTATCCAAAGGGGAAGAAACACCTTACTATTATTCAGGAGACGGATTACTTGAAGCTTATGTTCGTATTGGTAATGAAAGTGTAAAAGCGTCTCCTATCGAATTAAAACGTCTTGTATTAAGAGGCCGTAACACAACTTTTGATTCTCAAAATTCAATGTATAAAGTTGAAGATTATGCTTTTTCTAAACTTAGAGAAAGATATAAAAAATGGACGGGTAATAGTTTTGACGAAAAAGATCTTGTTTCATTTGGACTAGCAACCGAAGATGGTTATCTTACAAATGCAGGTGCTTTAATTGCGGATGAAAGCCCAATTCGCTATTCAAGAATCTTTTGTACACGTTGGAATGGGTTGAATAAAAGCGGAGGTACTTTCGATGCATTAGATGATGCTGAATATGAAGGCAGTGTTATTTCTTTAATAGACAATGGTGAAGCCTTCATTAAAAGAAATGCCAAAATGATGTGGAAAAAGACAGCAAATTCTAGAGAAGAAATGCCAGAATATGTAGAACGCAGTTACCATGAAGCACTAGTTAATGCCATAGCTCATAGAGATTATTTGATAAATGGCAGTGAAGTTCACATTGATATGTATGATGATCGTTTGGAAATTTATTCTCCAGGTGGTATGCCAGATGGCTCTAACATTCAAGAAAGAGATCCCGTAACTGTACCGTCCACTCGAAGAAATCCAGTATTAGCAGATGTATTTAATCGGCTTGGATATATGGAACGTAAAGGCAGTGGATTTGCAAAAATCTTAGATAATTATGCTTTTCAAGTGAACTATACTGATGAAAAGAAACCCTATTTCAGATCCGATAGATACCAATTTACTGTTATTATGCCAAATTTAAATTATCGTGGCACTCAAGATGGCACTCAAGATG
>OJMO01001686.1_pt1 | contig 13325 bp, 11 predicted proteins | sample 1597241 | NCBI WGS metagenome assembly OJMO01 (sample SAMEA2452129, study PRJEB22498) | human gut metagenome | biome: human feces; feature: human gut; material: feces | place: Australia | collected 2012 | reverse complement strand
GTTCTCTGTCGTGAACGGCTCGGCGCAGGCCAAGGCCAGACTGATCTCAACAGGGGTTCCGATGCGGGAATATGTCGTGGCACCGGTGCGCAACTTATAAGATGAGAACTGGCGTACGGACGAGGACTTGCTGACCCGGAATCCGCCAAGATACTGGCAAAGGATTTTCTGGACGGACTCCGCCGACAGATCGCCCACAATCACAAGAACTCCGTCATTCGCTCTTATAAATTGATTGTCAAAAAAATCAGATGCGTCATCCAACGTTCTGGCGGTGAGACCGGACGGCGTCTTGACGGACGAGTAGTTGTAGTCCTGGTACATGAGGCTGTCCAGATAGGCCGGCTTGAGGGAAGCCAGTTCCATCCTTTTCCACGGCTCAAAGGCCGAAAGCGAAGGCTTCCGCATATTGGCGGCGGAAAGCAAGGCCTTGAGGGTCAGCATGAACCTGTTTGACGGGGCTGAGCCGTAGAGTCGCAGATCAGATGTCGAGACGGCACATGACATCTCCACCCCGTTGACACGGAGCACTTTGTCGAAGTCGCTTCCCGGCATGCCGGCGATGTTGCACAGGCCGAACATATCGGAGAAAAACGCTCCCTCCCCGCGAGGAAGATTCCGGACAGTGGAGAAACCACCCTTTATCATAAAAGAGTAACTGAAACGCCCGGCAGCCGGCATCTTCTTGTAAATCACCTTCATGCCATTGGAGAAAGTCCACATCTCCCCTCCGGAGACAGGCTCCGCGGCCACAGACTTCATCTTGACCTTATTCCTTTCGTTCCAGAAAGCCGAGGTGTCCTTGGCCGTCACAGGCCACTTGTAGAGCGGTTTGTCCAGCATGGAGACCCCGTCGGTCACCGAACCGAACAGAACCGGCCAGAACCATTCGTCATAATCCTCCTCGTTTCCCGTCCATGTGATCTTGGGATTCTCCATCTCGGAGAGCAGGGCCAGAGTGTAACCGTTGAAAAGTTCGGTCTCAGCCTTTGTGGACATATTCCTGGAAGAGAAGAAGTTGGCCTTGGTCGCCGGGGAAGCCAGATCAGCTCCGTAAAGGTAAGAGGAGACGCAGCGCAGAACAAGGGCATCATTCGTCTGCGTCCTTAGGAAACCATTCAGGACGGAATTGCGCGCGACCAGATATTCCTCCGCCCCGATTCCCTTGGAACAAATCTCCGAAAGGACGGAGGCGACCGCCATCGAGGCTGGCATCAGCTGGCCGCGGGAGGTCCGCACACTCACGCTGAAACGCTCGTCACCAGCGCATGACGCACTTCCAAGATATTCAACATCAAACGATTCCACAGGAATATCCCTACCAAGGAAACTTTCGCGGAGGCGGCTTGAGACAATCTCCCTCAACGATCTGGAGAATAGTTCCGAGATGAACGGCTGGATCGTGTTCATCTGATCGTCAGGTGTCCTCGGCGAGCGGAACTCCACAGTCACGGAAGAACCGCCGGACGGGATGAATGAATATTCAGGAGCGATGGCAGGCCTCCAGACATATTCCTTCTTCTTGTAGGCGGGATTGCGGGAAGGAACCATCAGCGAGAATACGTTCATCCTTTCCTTGATGGCGGTAGGATTGATGTCACCCGCGATGATGATGGCATGCTGGCAAGGCTGAGCCGCGATGAGGTCGAACAGCATGAGAAGCGTGGTGTCCGACGCGGCCTGGTCAAAGACCGGCACATCATCGAATCTGAATATTGTCGCGTCGTCACGGTAGGAGATATATCCTTCCGAACGGCAGCCTATTCCCTTGCGCGACAAGAACTTATAAGGAATCGTCTTGTTGAAGTGGGGCAATGACGAAAGCTCTTTTCTCGCTGACAGAGTGTCGCTTACCCCCTTGCACACAAGCGCGAAGTCAGCGACTCCCTTCATCGATGGATTCGTCAACAGATAGTAGGAAATCCCGTTGGTAAGATTGCCGGTAGTGACCGAGCCGTCCTTCTGAAGAACGGGCAGATTCTGCGCTGGCATCATTATTGAAAAACCAAACAGCGCAAAACACAAGACTGATTTGAAGATAAGACTACGCATCATTGACACCTCCCGTTTAGACAAAAATAGCCAATAATGTGCAATTGACACAAATTTTTATTACATTTGTGGTTATTGCGATTATAAGGAATATAGTTAAACATAATTTTTAATACGATGAAAAAGTTTATTCTCGCGATCGCTGCCGCGTTCATGGCAGCAAGCATGGCATCCGCCCAGGACATGGCCCAGGCAACAGAACTCTACAATAATGGAGCCACAGCCATCTCTATGAAGAATTGGACTGAAGCCCTCGACTGCTTCCAGAAAGCTCTCGAAATGGGTAAGACCATAGGCGCTGACGCCGATGAGCTCGTGGCAAACTGCAAGAACGCCATCCCTGGAGTCTCCCTTGAGATCGCAAAGGACCTGATCAAGGACGCGAAGTACGATGAGGCCGCCGCCAAACTTGACGAAGTCGCCAAAATAGCCGAGGAATATGAGAACGCCGAGGTTGCCGAGAAGGCTAAGGAGCTCGTTCCTCAGATGTGGATGCAGAAAGGTGTTGACGCACTCAAACTGAAGGACTTCGCCACCGCCGCCGATGGTTTCGCGAAGTCTTACGCCGCCGACACCACCGCCGGAAAGACAGCCCTCTACCTCGGACAGGCTCTCGGAGCCCAGGGCAAGACCGATGAGGCCATCGAGGCTTTCAGGCATGCCGCATGGAACGGTGAGGAGGCCGAGGCCAAGGAGCAGGTTTCCAACATCTATGTAAGGCAGGCCAACGCCGCCCTTAAGGGCCAGAAGTTCGCTGACGCCGTGAAGGCAGCCGAGAAGGCCAACAGTTATGTCGAGAACGCCACAGCTTACCTCATCGCAGGGCAGAGCTCACAGAAACTCAGCAAGAACGCCGACGCCATCAAGTACTTCGAGAAGTATCTTGAGATGAAACCGGACGCGAAGAACGCTCCGGCCATCACTTTCACCGTGGCCGCCCTCTATCAGGGCGCTAAGAACAACGCCAAGGCTCTTGAATACTACAAGAAGGTACAGGACGATCCTAAGTTCGGCGCACAGGCCAAGCAGATGATCGCTTCCCTCAGCAAGTAACCAATGAAGTTCCTCGAACTTCTTGCTCCGGCAAGAAACGCTGACATCGGCATCGCGGCTATCGACTGCGGTGCCGATGCCGTGTATATCGCCGGGCCTGCGTTCGGGGCGCGTCAAGCCGCCGGAAACTCGATGGAGGACATCCGGAGGCTCACCGAATATGCCCACAGATTCGGAGCGCGCATATTCCTGACACTCAACACTATTCTTTTTGACAACGAGCTCGCGGAGGCGGAAAGGCTGCTTGCCGAGGCGAAGGACGCGGGAGTGGATGCCATCATCGCGCAGGACCTTGCGGTCTGGGAACTGACCGACCTGCCGGTCCACGCTTCGACACAATGTGCGATAAGGACTCCGGAGAAGGCACGGCTCTACGAGGGCATCGGAGCCTCACGGCTTGTTCTGGAGCGGGAGATGTCTCTGGATCAAATCCGTGCGATAAGGTCGTCTGTGGACTGCGAACTGGAGTTTTTCGTACACGGAGCGCTCTGCGTCTGCTACAGCGGCCAGTGCTATATGTCAGAGCGGATAGCCGGGCGAAGCGCCAACCGGGGGGAATGCATCCAGGCGTGCCGGTCTCTCTACGACCTTGTGGACGGTTCCGGGAACGTTCTGGTGCGGAACAAGGCCTTACTTTCGCTGAAGGACTACAACCTCAAGGACAGGCTGAAAGACCTTGCGGAAGCGGGAATATGCTCGTTCAAGATCGAGGGAAGGTTGAAGAACATCTCCTACGTGCGGAATGTCGTCCGGGCATATTCCTTGGCATTGGATGAGTTGGTCGCGGCAAATCCGGAGAAGTTACGCAGAGTTTCGTTCGGGCGGAGTGAAGGCGGGTTCACGCCGGATCTGGCCAAGACTTTCAACCGTGGGTACACGCAATTGTTTCTGGACGGAAAACGGTCTGGGAACTGGTCCTCGATGGACGCGCCGAAATCAATCGGAGAAGAGGTCGGGACGGTGGTCTCCATAGCCCCGATGCGCCAGAACTTTTCAAACGGCAAGAGGCCAAGCGAGGAGAACATCACAATAACATTACGGATGAAAAATCCGGGTGACCGGCTTCAGAACGGGGACGGATTCTCTTTTCTGTCCAAAGGTCGTGGGGAGATTGTCGGTTTCCGTGGCGATGTCTGCCAAGGGAACCGGATAACGTGCAGAAATGTCACTGGACTCTATCCCGGAGCCAAACTGTACCGGAACCTCAGCAACGCATTCGAGAAGGAACTGGAGTCTAACCTGCCGGTCAGGACGATTCCTGTCTCGGTGGATATTTCGGCCATTGTGGTTCCGGTCACTTCGACAAGCCCAGGGACCGAAGAGGACCGGTCGCCGAGCTTGCCGAAGCGACTCAGCGAATCAACATATTCACTGAAAATCAACGCGGTAAGTCAGGACGGGCGGAGCGTCAAACTGGAACGTGAAACGGGGCACAACGCAGCGGAGAACCCAGAAAGGATGCGCGGAATGTTCGCTACTCAAATCTCTAAGGCCACAGGAATATATTCATTCACCCTCCGCTCGCTTGAAGTGGAGACTCCGGACGGCTCGCTGCCGTTCCTTCCGACATCAGCCCTCAACGCAATCAGACGAGACCTCGCCGCCGCCCTGGAAGAGATGCCTTGCCGGGCGATTCCTCTGCTGGTAAACCAGGCGTCAAGCCGTACCGGGAACGCCGAATATCCAGTACTTGAGCCTGATGTCTTGTCACAAGTGCAAGATATTCAAGAGACAACATCGAATGGCCCACACCTTTCGTACAAGGCAAACATCGCGAACCACATCGCCCGTAAGATATACATGTCGTTGGGAGCATCCCGGACCGATGACGCTTTCGAGATCTCTCACCGCCCCGATGCCGAGCTGATGCGCACCAAGTACTGCATCCGTTATGAGCTCGGCCTCTGTCCAGTTCATCAAGCCGGCAAACAGCATGGCAGGGCAAATCATACTTCCGGTATGGTAAATCCTCCTATCCCAAGCAGCCGCAAAACCAATCTATACCTGACCAACAACGGCAAACGGTATCACCTCGCCTTTGACTGCGCGAACTGCGAGATGGTCGTCAAGGTCGTCAGGACATATTTTTGTTCTATTTTATAATTTTTTAGCCCAAATTATCACATATTGCAACATAAATATTCATAAACAGGGCAGGAATATACTCTCAGCACATATCACAATATGCCATTAGTGGCGATACAGGGCACATTTTAGGCAAGAAAATATTCCTTACATATTATAAGTAATTATGCCCTGGTTGTACTGCTGGCACAGCATGCTACAACGACGAGGAATTGAAATCTCGTCTGGACGATGTGGATCAAAGGCTCACGGAAGTCGAGGCCAAGGTCGCATCACTCAACACCCAACTCACCAAACTTCAGGAGTTGATTGATGGTAAACAGTTTATCACCGGCATCGAGAAAAATGAAGACGGCGCCAATGTCATCTCGTTTGTCAACGCTTATGGGGAGTTGTCAACCATCACGCTGTCAGACGGAAAGTCTCCTGACATGTCGGTAAAGCAGGCCGCCGACGGGAAATGGTACTGGACACTGAACGGTGAGTGGCTTCTGGACAAGGACGGAAACACAATTCCTGTCACCGGAGAGTGTGGAGTGACCCCATCCATGAAAATAGAGAACGGTAAATGGTACGTTTCCTACGACCTGAAGAGTGTGATCATTATAGTCCAAAGCGCTGCCTGATCCCTTGTCTTTCCATGATCGAATTTCTCTCTGGTCAGATGGTGCACTTCCATCGGAATCGTCGTTTTCTCATAAGCTTCTTTCCAGTTTTCCTTTCCTGTATTCATCACGATCAGACGGTGTACCGACCAGGTCTGTCCTTCCAGTCCGCGCAGCATCTGTTTCCACCCTTCTCCCGGACGATAAGCCGGGATAATCACATCTACCGTTTTCTTTTCCATAATCTGCTCCATTTTCTATATATGTGAAAAGAACTGTCGCACTTTTCACGACAGTTCTTTATTTTCCATTTTTTCTTCTTACTCCGTATCACTCTCACGATAAGCTGCAAGAGAGCCATCTTCCGAATGATCCAGTCTTGACTCTTCTCCAAATCCGCTCTTATCCACAATTCGCTGGCTATATGCCTTCACTTCTTCGGAAGGTGTATAACTGTCTTCCGGATACAGGAATTCATGCAATTTGATCACATTTGATTCCAATGTGACCGGAAGTACTACATCAATTCCAACCGCATCTTTCACACGCTGTCCATACAGATGATCAAATGGAAAACCAGTTTGATCTTCAATATCATAGGATAACATACTCATTCCCATCTGCAGAATTTCTGCTTTTTTCTTTTCACCACCGGAGAAGCCGACATTTAAATCACGTTCTGCATAGGACTCGTCCATGGAAAGAAGTTTCATGGTCTCGGTCAGTTTTTTCTTGAAATCCCACAGACGGACACGCTTTCCGGTCTTCTGCTCGAGTGCATTACGGATAAATGCGCTCAATGTCACCCCCGGAACTTCCAGCGGATTCTGGAAGGAGAGGAAGATTCCCTTTTTGGCACGCTCATTCACCGGCATCCCAGTGATGTCCTCTCCATCAAAAAAGATCTTTCCGGATGTGATGGCATATTTCGGATGCCCGGTGATGGCATAGCCCAGGGTGGATTTTCCGGTTCCGTTCGGTCCCATCAGAACATGCACTTCGTCTTTTCCAACTTCTAAATTTACTCCGTGTAATATTTCTTTATCTTCAACGTTTACGTGCAGATCTTTGATCTCTAATAAGTTTTTTTCAGACATTTGTATTTCCTCCATATAAAACATGTTGTTTAACTTTCACAGGAATGCGTCTTCTGTGAAATCATATCCTCAAGGGTATGCTTCTCAAGGTAATCATTGATCACAGCTTCCAATCCCTGCCAGAACGGAAGTGTGGTACACTCTGCGGTGCTCTCGCACTTTTTTCCTCCTTCACACAGGCACGCGACCGGAGCTAAATTTCCTTCGATCAGTTGAAGGATCTCAATTACTTTATATTCCGACGGTTGTTTGATCAGACGGTAACCGCCACCCTTTCCGCTGGCACTCTCAAGCATCTTCCCTTTTGTCAGTATGGTCATAATACTTTCAAGATATTTCAGGGAAATGCCCTGCCTTGTGGCAATTTCTTTGACCGGAATGAATTCTCCGGAATTGTGCTGCGCAAGATCGACCATCACACGCAGTGCATATCTGCTTTTTGCGGATATCATCATATCGTTTTACCACCTCGTTTCATGAAATACGACCGCAGCGTATTCCGTGAGTTCTACGGTGTGATTATAAGCCCCACTCCCCTACTATGTAAATAGGGGAATGTGAAAAATCATGTTTTTCTTCCAATACAAATTGCTGTTTAACTGTGTGGTCTGGGATCTTTTGGGATTTGGCAGAAGGGACGGATTTGCGTGGATTGTTCTAAATATAAGTTTTTTCGATGCGACGGAAGAAGTGGGCATTCTCTTTCTACAGAAAAATTTGCAAATTAGCGCCGATATTGATTTCAGGTAAATTTGACAAATATTTTACTTTTATGCTATTAGCGTTATGTGATGGAACTACGGCGCAGTTGCAAATTTGTTCTTCCGAAAGAAATGTCCCCCTTCTTCCTGTGGATAGGAAAACTATAAGTAAAAGAATGATGTCCGCAAATCCTGTCTGTGGAACAAACATAAAGGCACCAGAACCTGCAGTTAAAGGGACGCCTCAAAAACAGCTACGAATGCCATGAACTGGAATAAGCATAAAAATACCCTGTTAAATCACTTGATGATAAGGCCGGGTATCTATAGATGAAAAATTAAAGGTTTAGGTGACGGTTTTCCGAAATTTTAAGGCTTGAAATCAGGAAATGTCACCTATATAGTAAAAATTGTTTCTCCAGATACCAGTTTTTTAGAAAAAGCGGTACCTGGAGAAGCAATTTTTGATCTATAGAGACTTTCCGGTATCTGAATGCTGAATTTTCATGTTCTTATGTACAAAATTTTTTGACTTTCCCTCTTTTTTCCCGTATGATAAAACATAAACAGGGATATACAGAAGAAAGGAGTTTTTATGCCAGCAATACAATACTCGCAGGAACTTATGGATCTCAGACAATACGAATCCATGCCGGAAGAACAACGTATGGAAGTATTTGACGGAATTGCTTATAATATGGCAAGTCCTTCTCAGCTTCACCAGTCGATCCTGACGGAACTGCTCGTTTCCCTACGTAATTATATAAGAAAAAACAATGGGGGCTGTTCGGTATTTCCTGCTCCTTTTGATGTGAAACTAAATGATTCTCCGCTTACGATTGTACAGCCGGATCTGATGATTGTATGCGACAGGGATAAACTCGATGGAAAACGCTGCAATGGTGCTCCCGATTTCATCATCGAAATTGTATCTCCGGGGAATCCATCGGATGACTATATCCGCAAACTCTATTACTATAAAAATTATGGAGTCCGGGAATACTGGATTGTTGACCCACAGAGAAAAACTGTCACTGTGAATTATTTCGAAAATGACCTGTTGAATGTTCCATATACATTTGACTCTGTGATCAAGGTCAATATTTATAAAGACTTATATATTGATTTTTCGGAAATTGTCAAAACCTTATATATATATTCATGACGTTTAAACCACAAATACCAGGAACTGTCCTGTGCTTCGCACACTCACAATTCCTGGTATTCTATTATTACTGTTTCGGATTCACTACTTCTGAAATCCAGACTTATTGTTATATGCTATTCTTTTTCTATCGTCCCACCGCACAGCACATGATCATCCTGATAGAACACTGCCGCCTGTCCCGGTGTCATGGCACGCTGCGGTTCGTCAAACTGCGCCAGCAAGGTACCGTCCGGCTGCGGATACAGCGTACACGGTGCTCCCGCATGGGAATAACGGATTTTACCGATTGCCCTGACCGGCTCTGTCAGTTTTTCCTCCGCCATATAATTGATATTATCCACATGACAGTCACGAGAAAACAGGCTTTCGGACTTGCAAAGCACGACTTCGTTTGTCTGCGGACGAAGTTCCTTGACAAAAATAGGCGTGGATGAAGAAATGCCAAGACCCTTGCGCTGCCCGATCGTGTAATGAATCAGCCCGCGGTGCTGTCCCATAATGTTTCCTTCTTCATCGACAAAATTACCCGGTTTGCTTTCTTTTCCGGTCTCCTGTGTAATAAAAGAGGCATAATCATGATCCGGTACAAAACAGATATCCTGACTATCATGCTTTGTGGCAACCGGAAGACCGATCTCCTCTGCGATCTGGCGGATATGAGGCTTATCATAATCTCCCACCGGCATCAGGGTACGGGAAAGCTGATCCTGTGTCAGATTGTAAAGTGCGTAGGTCTGATCCTTCGCCGCTGTAACGGAATTGCGGATCGTATAGCGGCCATTCGGCAGATGCATGATACGCGCATAGTGTCCGGTAGCAATATAATCCGCACCAATCTCCAGTGAACGATGAAGCAGTGACTCCCACTTGACATAACGGTTGCAGGCGATACACGGATTCGGTGTACGCGCTTTTTCGTATTCTGACACAAAATAATCAATGACATATTTGTGGAAATCTTCCTTAAAATTCATCACATAATAAGGAATTTCCAGGCGCTCCGCCACGCGGCGGGCATCCTCCACTGCAGAAAGTCCACAGCAGCCACCTTCCTGTGACTGCACAAAGACATCCTCATCCTGCCAGATCTGCATAGTGACACCGATTACATCGTATCCCTGTTCTTTTAACAGATAGGCCGCCACGGAGGAATCCACACCTCCGGACATGCCGACAACTACTTTTTCTTTCATTTAATACTCCTCTTCCGGAGCCTCTTCCTTCTCACTGATATCATTGACCGGACGCTCTAATCCCTCGATCTTGATATTGTGTTTCTCTGCATAATCCCATAAAGCAGCATGAATTGCTTCCTCTGCCAGCAGGGAGCAATGCACCTTCACTGGTGGAAGTCCGTCGAGTGCTTCCATAACGGCCTTGTTGGTTACCTGCAGTGCTTCCTGGATCGTCTTGCCCTTCACAAGCTCGGTTGCCATACTGCTGGTTGCCACTGCTGCACCGCAGCCGAAAGTTTTAAATTTTGCCTCCTGGATGATGCCATTGTCATCAATATCCAGGTACATACGCATGATGTCTCCGCACTTTGCATTTCCAACAGTGCCAACACCACTTGGGTTCTCAATCTCTCCTACGTTTCTTGGGTTATTAAAATGGTCCATTACCTTTTCGCTGTACATTTTGTTTCTCTCCTTCTGCAAAATATTCTATCCGTTTTTGCGCACGAAATCCTCGTAAAGAGGAGACATGCTGCGCAGACGTTCGATAATTGCCTTCAATTTGTCTACTGTATAATCAATCTCTTCCATGGTTGTCTTCTCGGAAAGTGTCAGACGAAGACTTCCGTGTGCTATCTCATGCGGCAGTCCAATTGCCAGAAGCACATGGGACGGGTCTAACGATCCGGATGTGCAGGCACTTCCGCTGCTACCGCAGATCCCTGCCTGATCGAGAAGAATCAGCATGGATTCTCCCTCGATAAAACGGAAACAGAAGTTGGCATTGTTCGGAAGACGGTCGGTACGGTCTCCGTTTAAGCGGGTGTACGGAATCTCATGAAGCACACGCTCAATCAGATGATCGCGAAGCTTTATTTCATACTCCGTGTTCTTTTGCATATTCGCCACTGCAAGTTCCGCTGCTTTCCCGATTCCGACGATACCCGGGACATTGTGTGTGCCGGCACGGCGCTGACGTTCCTGTGCACCTCCGTGAATGAAAGAACGGATCTTTACGCCTTTGCGGATATACATGACTCCGATTCCCTTTGGTCCGTTGATCTTGTGACCGCTGGCACTGAGCATGTCGATATTCATCTCATCCACGTTGATCGGCACATGTGCAAATGCCTGTACCGCATCGGTATGGAACAGTACCCCGTGTTTCTTTGCAATCGCACCGATTTCCTTCAGTGGCTCGATGGTTCCGATCTCGTTGTTTGCTGCCATGACAGAGATGAGAATTGTATCCGGACGAATGGCTGCCTCAAGCTCGTCCAGCTTAATCTTACCATTTTCATCCACACCGACATAAGTCACTTCAAATCCGTGCAATTCCAGCCACTGTGCTGTGTGCAGGATCGCATGGTGCTCGATCGCGGATGTGATAATGTGCTTTCCCTTGCTGCTGTATGCCTCTGCGGTTGCTTTGAGTGCCCAGTTATCGGACTCGCTTCCGCCTCCGGTGAAATAAATTTCCTCGGTCTTTGCCCCGATCACATCTGCAATCTGCTTTCTTGCTTTTGCGACCGCACGCTCCGACTCTCCTGCAAAGCTGTAAATAGCTGCCGGATTACCGTAATGCTCCGTAAAATACGGGAGCATCGCATCAAGAACTTCCGGGTATACCTGTGTGGTAGCCGCATTGTCCAGATAGATTAATTTACTCATACTCTTCCTACTTTCTTTTCTTTTTTAATAAGGAGCACATCGCATGAGATGTCTCTTCGAGATACCTCATATCACATAATCCCCATTTTTTTCTCTCTGCCAGTCAACCAGATCCTGCAATGTGATATGATCCACAACACTGCAGATGGCATCATTAATCTTTTTCCAGAGAATCAGGGTAACACAGTCTTCCCGTTTCTCACAGTTGACATCGTCTCCCTCATCGAGACATGCAACCGGTGCCAGCGATCCCTCGGTCAGGCGGAGAATCATTCCAACGGTATACTCCTCCGGTGCTTTACGCAACAGATATCCCCCCTGTGCTCCACGCACACTGCGCACATAACCGGCGCGGTTCAATACGGAAATAATCTGCTCCAGATATTTGTCGGAAATCTCCTGACGTCTTGCAACATCTTTTAAACTGATCGGCGCTCCTGTGTTGTTCAATGCCAGATCCAGCATCAGTCTCATGGCATATCTGCCTTTTGTTGAAATCTTCATGATAATATATCTCTTCTTTCTTAAAAAAATGTACAGCATTTAAAACTTAGTATTCCTACTAAGTTACTATACATTGGTAAGATAAATTTGTCAATCTATTATCACTCTATATTTTTCCTGCTTTCTTTGCGCATTTGTTTCTGGCGGTACATATTCTGATCGGCAAGTGACAGATACTCATCTATAGTCTCTTCTCCCCCCGCAAACGTCAGCTCTACACCGATACTGATCATAATGTTTTCCTTGGTCAGCCGGCTCTGCACACGATCCGTGTACTGTTGTGCCTTTTTGGAAGTCGCATATGGGAAAAATCCGATGAACTCATCGCCTCCGTATCTGCATACATATCCCTGTTCCGGGCATTCTTCCTCAAGAACCTGTGCAATTCTTATCAGTACCTGATCTCCAAATTCATGTCCATATGTGTCATTCACAGATTTAAAATCATCCGCATCCACAAAGACAAACGCACATGCTATTCCCTTTTCCTGATACTTTGCAAATGCCGGACGGATAATGTCCGTATACGCAATCCGGTTACAGATACCGGTCAGCGGGTCCCGGTTGTACAACATCTGAAGTTTATTTACGGCATTCTCCAGCTGTTTTTGCTTAAACTGCGTTTCCAGTGTCTTTACAATCGTGCTGTGAATGTCATAATAATATGGATTATCATACAGAAATCGTCCGTTTTTCATTACCAGATAGCCAACCGACTGTTCCCGGAAATGAATCGGGGTAAACAGATAGGCATTCTGGCTTCCTGTTTCTTCCAGATGGCGGTTCAGTTCCCCGACACTGGCAAATGCCATTCTCTTATGGTTCTCAAATCCATCTGCCACCACAAGATTCTTTTCATCATAGCCTTCCACCGGAAAATCCGTATCCTCATCGGCCGCAAACAGCTTGCGATCCACCACAAAATATACCCCGTCACATCTCAGTTTCTGGAAATAGTCAACAATATATTCAAAAATTTCCCGGAAACCATTGCACCTTGCCATCTGCGCTTCCAATTCCACGAGAAGGGAATCATCTTCATCTTTTTTGACCGTTGCAACAATCTTTTCCTTTATATATTCGCGGTAGTTTACCATGCCGTTATTCGGACAGCCACAGCTTTCTCCGTAAATACAGGTAACCGGAATATAGTTGCGTTCTTCCACCGGTTTTCCTTCCCAGATACGGAGCAGTACATCCACACAAAGCTTTCC
>OJMO01001681.1_pt1 | contig 13345 bp, 14 predicted proteins | sample 1597241 | NCBI WGS metagenome assembly OJMO01 (sample SAMEA2452129, study PRJEB22498) | human gut metagenome | biome: human feces; feature: human gut; material: feces | place: Australia | collected 2012 | reverse complement strand
AGGAGAATGAAAAAACGCAAATTGCCAAAAATATGGATTGTGAAAAGGCAGTTTTGCTTTTTGACAGAGGGTTGCTTGACTGCAGGGCATATGTTACGGAAGATGAGTTTGCAAAGTATGCAGGTATTCACAATTTGAATGAAGATGTAATACGAAATTCTTATGACGCAGTATTTCATCTTGTGACTTCCGCAGACGGTGCAGAAGAGTATTACGGAAAAGAAACCAATATTTTTCGCAGAGAAGAAAGTCTTGAAAAAGCAAAAGAAGTTGACACAGATGTTATGTCTGTGTGGACAGGCACACCGCATCTGAGAATTATTGATAATTCGACTGACTTTGATACTAAGCTGAAAAGACTTCTCAAGGAGGTTGTCGCATTTCTCGGAATTCCGAAACCGCTTGAAATTGAAAGAAAATTTTTGATTGAATATCCTGATATTGAATTTTTGAACAGTATAAAAACCTGTCGCAGAATTCCTATTACACAGGCATACCTCACTACTCCCGAGGAAGGATATTTCAGAATCCGCAAAAGGGGAGAGGGTGACAAGGCTGTATATATTAAAACTGTAAAAATCAAAATATCGGATATTAAGCGGATTGAAATTGAAAATTATATTTCAAAAGAACAATACGATTCGTACCTTGCTCAAAGGCAGTATGTTACAGGCGTCATCAGTAAAGACAGATATTGCATTGTTGACAACAGCACCTACTGCGAACTTGATGTTTATCCGTTCTGGAATGACAGGGCAACAATAGAAATTGAATTGCTTAGTGAAGATCAGCGGTATCAACTTCCTAAGTTTGTAAAGCTTATAAGAGAGGTTTCAACTGAACCCGATTATAGGAATCTTGCACTTGCTCAGAAATACGGAAAGCCGTAATTTGGCGGATTTTGTCCGAAAAAAACTTTTTAAAAATTATATATGAAAAAAATTCAAAAAAGTGTTGACAAATATGCCGTATATGGGTATAATATAAAGGCTGACTGAGGTCGGCAACTGATGCGCCAATAGCTCAGCTGGATAGAGCAACTGCCTTCTAAGCAGTAGGTCAGGGGTTCGAGTCCCTTTTGGCGCGCCATATGGTGGGTATAGCTTAGCTGGTTAAAGCGCTGGTTTGTGGCACCAGAGAGCGTCGGTTCGAATCCGACTATCCACCCCAATATTTTTTGATTTTCGTTCAGCATATGACTGTTCGTATGCTGAAGAAAATTTTTTCTGGGGTGTAGCCAAGCGGTAAGGCAACGGACTTTGACTCCGTCATCTCGCTGGTTCGAATCCAGCCATCCCAACCAATATGACTCATTAGCTCAGTTGGCAGAGCACTTGACTTTTAATCAAGGTGTCCGGAGTTCGAATCTCCGATGGGTCACCAAACTTCAAAGGCAATAGGTGTATACCTATTGCCTTTGAACAATATTATCAAGTTCCATAATAATATATCTACGAAACTTGATTTTGGATATATTTGTCAATAAAAATTTATAATTAATTATCTATTATTTTTACAAACAAAATTATAACTGGGACTTGAATTCTCAGTTATGCAAAAAAGCCGTAGCATTGCAAGTATTTATTTGTGCAATGCTACGGCTTTCTTTATAATTTATGTTTTAAATTTCCAACAATAAGCAAATTCTTTTCTTACTCTTTCTTTTTGTGTATTATTAGAAATTTCAGAAATATTAAGCATCGTTATACATTGGTGAGGAATTGGAAGCATATATACAAATCTCAAAGTAGCATATTCTTTACAATACTTATCATTTTTTGGTTTTATTTGAATATCATCTTCTCTATTGTGTTGTTTAGATGATATAGGCACAAAGTAATCAATCCTTTGGATATTTAAAACAGTTCCATAGAAAAACTTATTGTTTCCACTTCGATATTGAATATTTGGAACTCTGGTAAAACCACGATGAGCAGATTCAAACTTTTTTAAATAATCAATATAATCTAAATTAACATTATAAAATGCAATTTTCATTTTATATAACCTCAATTTTCTAAATTAAAAAAGCGGGTAACAATACCCGCTTTTGATTACTTTTGCACTCGCTCTTTTACAAGTGGCGAAACACTCAACGATAAGATGAGTAATCGAACATCATTAATATTATATTCCACTTATCTTCTTGCTCATATTTATTAACAAGCTTATAAAAAGTGGTTCTTTTCAGATTTAAGATTTCCATAGCTGTATTAGCTCTGATTTCTTTCTTTTTCCATCTGATGTAAACCTCAAACCAATTTGGGGGAAAGTTTATTTCTTGTCTGCCAAGATGCTGTCCTCGCTTTCTTGCTGCGGCTATTCCTTCGGCTTGTCTTTTTCTCGTTTCTTGACGCTCTTGCTCTGCAACAGAAGATAGGACTTCAATAATGATATTATTAACCATTTCGATAATCCACTCTTGTCCCTCAAGGTTAATCATAGTTGTAGGCATATTTATGACTTTTACACGAATGCCGTTTTGCTTGTAATACTCAAGCTCAGATTTTATGTCAAGCTTATTTCTGCTCAGGCGGTCGAGAGATTTTATAACAAGGGTGTCACCGCTTCGGAGTATGTTGTTTCTCAAAATCTGATAGTTGGTTCTTTCTAAGTTTTTTCCTGATTGCTTGTCTGCGAAGATATATTTTTCTTCTGCACCAAGCTGATGAAACGCTTCAAGCTGTCTATCTAAACTCTGCTTCTTTGTGCTGACACGAGCATAGTAATAAGTTCTTGTTTCGCTCATTTTAATATTTCCTCCAATATATCCGTAAAGGTATACCTTTGCGAATACCTAAATTTTATATAAAAAAGGCACTTTTTAGCTATGTAATCTGATTTTCTCCATAAAAAATACCGCCCTCTGCAAAATGGTCAACATGAGAGAACGGTATCATAACTCCGGCGGCATCGCTAAGGAGATATGTTTTTATGTTATTATTAAACTTTGAGTTAAATTTACTTAATGCAAATGGTGTAACAGCATCAAGAGCTTTAGCTTGCTGTCCTGTGAGAGTGTCAAGCACCACTTGATGTGACTTAGCCTTATTCTGCACATAACGGGTAAGCTCATTTAATTCATCTTCCGTTTTTGCGGTAACAGCTATAAAAATTGATACTTCAAAAAGCTCACAGCCTGTTCCGCCAAGACGGTCTTGTAGGTCTTTAAGTTCCTTTTCTCTGTCACTTAATGAATATGGAATAAAATTAGTACCATTCTTATGATTTATCTCCATACGCTTTTGTATGCTGCCCTCAAGGCTATTTAAATTCTTTTTAACCATATCTGCAGCTTCACCCTTGTCTACCCTGCGTAAATGTTTAGATATTACTATTTTTTCATTATTATCGTGTAAGTCATGAATAAATTCATCATCGATATTACGGTCATAGCTTTTTACAAACAGCACACGAGTATAAGAATCACCTATTTCAATGCACTTCTGTCTGAATACGAATATTGACGGAGCAATATAATCCTTAATTCTGCCACCTGTCGATAAGACATTTTTAGGAAACATAAACGGAATATTGCTGAATTGGTGGTACAGCTTGTATAGAATTTCAAACACTTCCTCAGCCCCAAGTTGGTGCGTTTCTGAATGAAGATTTGTAAATAACTGCTGTAAATTTTGATAATACTTAAAAAGTATATTTGCGTTATCTATCTTGTTTTGAGGTGTATAGGTCATTGCAATAAGCATAATCTTTTTGGCCGCAGCAGCGGAAGTATTTTCAATATAGCTTCCTATGACTTTCTTATAGTCCTTTGCAATATCAGGATATTTTTCTTCCGAGTCTTTATTCGGCAAGAGTGTTCTATAAAGCACATCAGAATCAACCTCGGTATTCATCGTAAATTCCTGATATTCTATATCTGACGGCAGAGTATTGAGTAAACGCATATATTTTTCATAAATATCTTCTTTTTCGTCATCTCTGAAAAGAAAATAATCTATGTTATTATAAGCGAAAATCAATGTGTATGTATTTTCACCGGTAAGAAAAAGTCCATTCTCATAGGCTTCTATGAATGGTATAGTATCTTGAGCTGTTTTTGGTACTTTTGCTTTTATATTGCCAAAAATATTATTTTGCTTTTTAGAAAATATATTAGAAAATAGATTCATTTTCATCGTTAAATACTCCCTTTCTGTTAAATGGTCGTGTATCTTTCTGTTTGCCGAACAAAAGATTTAATACACCTACTCCGTTTATCTGTATTCCTAAAGAAACAAATAGTGCTATTTCTGCAAAGACTATCCACATAAGTGCATTGAACTCTATACTGTCTTTTAACGCAAAGAATGTTGCAATAGCAGCAGCTAAGCCAAGTACAGTGCATACAATCAATCGTGGAGTCATTGCACTTCCAAGAGGGCTTACGCTTTTGTTAATGACATTCTTTGTGATTTTTACTTTTATCATATGTACCTCCTTTTGACAACAAAAAAGCACAGCCTGAGCTGTGCAGTTGAATGATATATTTGACATATTTTAATATGTAGTGTATAATATAAACATAGAGCATACCGATAAGCGGTTGTTCCCGATAGTTTTGTTATAAAGATAACCGTCCTATTGGAGAGCAGGGCGGTTATCTTCTTTTATTGTTGCGATATGAATTTATGACAAGCAGTATATTTGTAACTGCAATAATCATCTGGAAGAAATCATTCCATTCCATCATCGTATCCCTCCTTTCATTAAGAAAGCAGGGATAAAAGAAAATTTTATGTATCCCTGCACCTCAAAGAGGTTAAGGGAACAACCGCCTACCGTTATGTGGTATGCACTATGTACACACTTTCGTGTGCGAGTACATTATACCAAAATCTACATATTCCGTCAATCTTCTGACGGGCATAATAAAAGCACAGCTTAGGCTGTGCTTTTGGCTTTTATTCGTATGATTCTTCTGCTAAATCGTGCATACACTTATTAAAGTCCTTGCCCGTATAACTGCCGCCAAGAGCATTGAATACCTTACTGCAACCCTGTATACCAACTAAGCGTTGTTTAGGAATAGTTTTATCAGACCTAAAATAACAGTAAATATTAATAAGTTTATTGTTATATGAATTATACTTGGCATTAGGGTCTGCTTTCGGAAGGATTCTGCCGTCTTCAATCTCACAGTCAGGATTTAAGATTACAAGCTTTTCAAGGTTTATACAACCTGTAAAAGCTCCTTGCGGTATTTTAGTTACTGTTTCAGGAACAATGATTTCTTTAATTGTGCTACCGTTTACATTAGGACAAATTGAAAAAATAGGTTGTATAGTTACAACACTTTCATTTCCTAAATAATAATATTCACCACTTGCAGGATAATACTTATAATTAGGAATTTTTGTATCTTGAAATTCAGTTTTTTCTTTATCACTATATGAGCGTTCCTCAACAACAGGGTCAACAGCAGAACTATTGCTACTTACACTGCTTTCTGCTGCACTTGTTGTTTCATATGACTCAGCAGATGATTCAGAAATGCTGGATTCACCAATAGAACTTTCGATAGATGATTCTATGGAAGAATTACTTGATACGCTTGCTTCTGTGCTTGTTGAATTGTTATTAGAACAACCAACTATACTTACCATAGATACCATCAAAGCTAATATTAAAGTAGTTATTTTCACGTTGTTTTTCATATAATCAATCCTTTCGAATACTATGATTATTATAATATCATAAAGTGATTTTTATTTTAATACTATGCTACTAAATTTTTAAGAACTCTTGGAGTTTTAATCATAAGTATAAATGCACCAATCGAAACAAATATAAAAGAGAAAAATCCCATTTGAGTGTTTAATATATCATCTGGTTTTGCTATACTTATATCCTTAATGAAACCATTTAAATATTGTGCGTAAATATAGAAAACAACAGCTGTAAATTCCTTGTTGTTTTTATCACGAACAATAAGGCGATAATTATATGTGCCAATGTCTTGTGAGGTAGAGAGAAGCTCTATCTGGGTACTACCACTATAAGTCTTGAAATCACTTATATTAACCTGAAATTTTACATTCGGATACCATTCGTCATTTTGCGTGTAGCTCATTTCCATAGTTGATATTGAGCCTTTAACGCTTCTTGATTTCAGGCTTATTGTGCTTGTTTTTGTTGCAGTTTTTTTGTTTTTATCCCTGACCTCAACCCTTATCGTATAATCGCCGGCAGATAGGGAAGAGGTATTCCAAGTTGTTGAGGTTTTACCAGCTGTATAAGCTGTAATTATATGTTTTATACCTTTATCATCATCATAGCTGTATTGATACTCATAAGGTACTGTTTCGCTTGAAACAGAAGCCTTGAGAGTAACCGAATCACCAACATAACCACTTTTTGAAGCACTAAAAGATGATATATTGACATCAGGGTAAGTAATCTTTAAAGATTTCATCGTTAAACAGTCTTGAGAACACACTAGTTCTATCACTGTCTGTGCCTGAGATTGAGATTATACCAGCAAGCATAAAGTTTGAGGTTTTTATGTGGCTCAATGTCAATAGTTTGGGTAAAAAAGAGCCTACAGATAAAAAGTAAAAAAGTAGAGCATAGTTTACCAAAATCCGTTAAAATATAATTGCTTATAAGCCTGAAGCGGAGAACAAAATATGCTCTACAAATATTTTGTCAGCGATATGCGGAAACCGTTTGCAAATATCGGCTCGATATGGTTTGAGAACGCTGAACAAATTGTTGATAAATACCACTGAATATGCCAGCTTTTCTGGGCTTTTGAAGGTGTCAGAAAAGAAGAACAAAAGAAATTCAGCAAATCATATTACAGATACTTTAAAAATTCAAGAAAATTACTTCTTAAGAAATTTGACGAAAAACAAGCGACAGTTTAATTTTCTGTCGCTTGTAATTATACTTTATTCTATTTTTCGTGTTACCATAACCATTGACATTAAGCCAAAAGTTTACATTTTTATGACAATTTCAATTATCACTCATTACTTTCTGTAGAAGCATAAGCCTCTTCAGCAGTCTTATAACCAAACATAACATCAATCATAGCATCGCCAAACTGTTCAAACATAATAGCAGGAATCATCATACTATCTTCTATAACAGCCTGTGATGGAATGCAATCCTTGCAGTTTGTTGCAATCTTATAACGAACTTCGCCATCATTGAAATCCATCTCAAAGTTACCAAGCAAAAGACCATAGTTTACCATAGTAAGGAACTTAGAAAGCTCTACTCTATGCTCCTCATCACAGTTAAGACTGATAAGACCAAGTGAAAGATACTTTGTTTCATCAATGTCTACAATTATACGGCACTCTTTAAGGCGATTTCTAAGGTTAATTCCGCATCTGATAACTTCTCTTTCTTCATCAAATGTATAGTTCCATTCGTCATTTTTAAGATACTGTTCTATTGCGGCTCTTATTTCTGTGGAATATGCCATTTTACTACCTCCGAATATAATAAATATAAAATAGTATAACACTTAAACCTTGTTAAAGTCAATATAAAAAAGTAGATATTCATTGACAGTTATGTATAATTTAATAGTTATGACTCTAAATTGCGACTATCTACACGCTTATTTTCAAGGCTACGGCGATATTCTTTAGGTGTCATATTATATTTCTTTTTAAATATTCTGTTGAAGTATGAGAGATTAGTTATACCTATGCTTGTTGCAATCTCTGTAATCTGAGAATTTGTTGTCAAAAGCATATTTGTAGCAATATTCAAGCGATAATCATTGATATACTCAATACAAGTTGTTCCCATATATTTCTTAAAGAACCTCATAAAATAATGCTTGCTAAGATTTACACTTGCAGAAAGCTCCTCTATTGTAATAGAGTTCATATAATTTTCGCTGATATAATCAAGAATAGCCTTGATATTCTTAGTTGTATTATTTTTGAGAGTAGTATCATAATCAATCTTTTCAAAGCATTCTGCGAAAAATACATAGAAAAGTTCATAGAGCTTAGATTTGATAGTAAGCTCATAGAAATCCCTTTTCTTATCATAAGTATCAACTATTGAAAGATATATATCACGAATCTTGCTATAAGATGGGTGGTCACGCTTTATTATATAAGGCATAGAGAGCTGTCTTTCATAAAAAGGTGTAAAATATCTAATAGAGCAAGCGTCTGTTGAATTATTTGTAAGCATACTCATATTAAACATCATAGTAAGCATATGTGCTTCATTACCATTATATTGCTTAAAAGAATGAAGAACACAAGGAGGAATAATAGCAATATCATTTTCCTCTGCAACATATGTTTCAAGGTCAATGTTAAATTCAACATATCCGCCTTTAACATATACTATCTCTATCTCCTCGTGCCAGTGCATCGGAAAGGAGTTAAAGTATTCAGGCATTCTTGTCCTATAAATATCAAAAGGAAGGAGAAAATCTCCGTGTTGAACTGCCTCTTTTAAAGACAGTATTTCTTCGTTAGTGTATTTTTCGTTAGTTTTGCTCATTTTTACCGTCCTTTAGTCATACAAAGCTTAGTATTAAGATTTCTACAAAATTTTTAAAATTCAATTCAGTATGATTATAAAATCAATGAATATCTTAAATTCTTATGGTTAATATAATGTTATTTATTTTAAAATAACAAATTGAATGTAAAAATCCATATATATCACAATAGTATTATAATACAGAAAAAACAATTCATCAATAGCAATAAAATGCTCTTTTATCTTTAAAAGTAACACATATCAGTAAAAAGCATCAATTTAAAAATTCGCACAAAAGTACAAATTGTAAAATTGAGTTATATTTTAATATATATGCTTAATTCATAGTTCAAGCTATAAATTAAGCAGGTGACATTTTTACTCTGCTCACCTGCTTAATTCAGTTATCTAAAGATTATAATTATCTTGATGAATACCCGTTGTTACTATTTCCACGAGAACCTCTGCCAGAGCGTCTTGAGCTGCCTTCATTAAAACGCTTGAGGTCGGACATTTTTTCATCGCTTGTCTGTTTAAATTTAGACATCATATCTTCAAAGCTTGTTGCCTCAGGTCGCTTAGAACTCTGCCATTCAAAGTTTCCTGGTCTGCCAGGACTTTGAGTGCCACCTTGTCTTTTAGAACCGCCATTTGGCTTAGGAGCTGGTGGCAAAGCCTTTTTCATAGAAAGACCTATCTTACCCTCAGGAGTGATAGACATAACTTTAACCTTGACAACCTGTCCTATCTTAACAAAATCGCTAATTTCTTTTACATAAGTCTGAGCGACTTCAGAAATATGCACCATACCTGTTTTTCCTTCTGGTAAGTCAACAAAAGCTCCGAATTTAGTTATTCCGCTAACTTTACCCTCAAGAACATCTCCTACTGCAAGACCCATAGTGAAAATTTTTCCTCCCCTTAATTTCCGGCTATATTTTGAAAAACACGCACTCCGCTTTTAGCATAGCCGAGTCGCAATGCTTCCTGCCTTAGATACTCCTCACATTCTTTTTCCTCATCAGTTTTGTTTTCAGCAGTTGTTTGCTTCTTCTTTTCTGGTTGAGAAGAAGCTTGAACTAAATTCTCATTTTGGCTTGATTCTTCATTACTGCTTGATTCTTCAACTGGATTTGCAACCTCGCTCACTGTGAGTTTGCTTGCCTGTTCAGCAAGCTGTGATTTTTTTTCGAGGTCAAGAGTTTTCATTTGAGCCATTTCAAGCTTATTATTAACATTTTCAAGCTCAGTACGGCTCTGCTGAATTTTAATCTGCTGGTCTACTATTGTAACCAGAATAAAAATAAAAAACGCCACAACCGCAATTCTGAGAATGTAATTTTTCTTTGGTTTTATTCTGTTTTTTACTTTTCTTTTTTTCATAGAAAGCACCTTTTAAAATACTATCATAAGTCACTATAATATAAATTATTATACAATAAGTACCAAATAACTTTCAAGTAATTTTCAAAATTTTTTACGAAATATTTAAAATTTAAGTGCTTTTTTAGAATAAAGGCACTTAAATTTTGCTTTTTTTATTGAATATTGCAAGTTTACATAATGTAAGTTCTATGATAGCCACTAATTACCAATCAAATCCCAAATTCTCATATATTTTTTTCGCTTTAATTTAAGCTATTCATATGATATAATATACTTAAAATAGATTTTATGGAGGTATTTTTCATGTCCGATTTTAAAGAAATAAATATTACCGAGCTCACTGCAAGTCCTTATAATCTTTTTAATAAAGATTGGGCATTGCTTACAGCAGGAAATTCAGAAAAATTTAATACAATGACTGTAAGCTGGGGTGGCGTTGGTATCCTTTGGAATAAAAATGTTGCAACTGTCTATGTCAGAAAATCTCGCTATACACTCGAATTTATAGATAAATTCGACCATTTTTCACTAACCTTTGGCGGTGACTCTATGCGCAAAGCTTTAACTTTCTGCGGGAAAAATTCTGGCAGAGATTATGATAAGGTTAAGGAAACAGGTATCACACCTTTATTTGATGAAAAGGTTCCATATTTTAAAGAAGGCAAGCTTATCCTAATCTGTAAAAAGCTCTATCGTCAAGAAATGAATGCTGAATCCTTTATAGATAAAGACATTATAGATAAATGTTACAGCGACAATGATTATCACATTATTTTCATTGGAGAAATTGAAAAAGCTCTTATTAAGGAGTAAAATATGCGTTCTATTATCGTAACAGGTGGCTCAAGAGGTATTGGTTCAGAAATTTGTATTACACTTTCAAAGGCAGGCTATGCAGTTGCAATAAACTATAACCATTCTGCCGAAAAAGCTCTTGTACTTTGCAAAGAAATTCAAGAGCAAGGTGGCACAGCTATCGCCATTCATGGTGATATTTCAGATACAGCTGATGTAAAAAACCTCTTTGAACAAACATATAGAAGCTTTGGCACACCTTATGCTCTCATAAATAATGCTGGAATTGCTCTGCAAAATAGCCTTATCCAAGACATCAGCGATGAACAGCTTGAGGCCGTAATATCAACAAATCTTCTTGGTGCGATAAAATGCTCTCGTGAAGCAACACGATATATGGTTTCTGAGCATTGTGGAAGAATTATAAATATATCGTCTATTTGGGGAGAAGTCGGTGCCTCTTGTGAGGTAGTATATTCCGCATCTAAAGCTGGAATAATAGGTCTTACAAAGGCTCTTGCAAAAGAACTTGCACCAAGCGGAATTACCGTAAACTGCATAGCTCCTGGAGTTATAAGCACAGATATGATTTCGTGCTATACTCAGGAGGATATTGATATACTTCGTGACGAAACACCTCTTGGAAGAATAGGCACTTCTAAGGATATTTCTAATGCGGTGGAATTTCTCATATCTGATAAAGCTTCATTCATTACTGCTCAAGTTCTCGGTGTAAACGGTGGATTTGGTATATAAAATTTAATATTCTATTTAAAGATAAAAAGTGGTGGAGCTTAAGGCCCATCACTTTTATTTCTTATCAATGTTTATTTACAATACTACTTCTATTACATATATATTAGTGAATTTTTTTGTTCATCATTAGAAGTTATAAATTGGTTTATGCTTGAATATTTTTTATTGCTACTTTCATAATAATTAGATATTGAACTTTCTAAATTTTCAACTACACTCGTATTACTTGTCATATTATTGCTTAAATCATTAACAACATTACCTTTATCATCGAACTTAGTTCTAAAAAGCTTAGAACTATTATAATCATAATATCTTGATATTGATTGTTATAAGAAGAAGCATCAAGCACAATATAGACAGGGTAGGTACATCTAAACCAGAAGGCTTAGAAATTGGTACATGGTTATTTGAATAATCTACAGGCGCCGAAAAAGCTCTACTGAAATAATTAATTATATATGAGAGTTGTGTTTGTATGAATTTACATTTTAAATTAATTGTTCAATTTTTTTAATTTTTTATCAAATACGCTTGAACTGTGATTTCTACTCTGATATAATAAGACAACACAAGAAATATAGGAGTGCGGATTTAATGAAAACTTCAAGTACAGCATTAAGACTTAATGAATTTATGCAGAAAAATGGTTTAAAACAAATTGATATTATAAATCGTGCAAAACCATTTTGTAGTGAATATGGTGTAAAACTTAGTAAATCTGACCTCAGCCAATATGTTTCTGGAAAGGTAGAACCAGGACAAAATAAACTCTATATTCTTGCAAGAGCATTAAATGTATCTGAAGCGTGGCTTATGGGATACGAAGTTAAAAACGCAACCAATAAAAACGAATCTCAAAACATACAAACAAACTCAGAAGTAAAAGATGAAATACTTAGTATGCTGATTAGGAACTATGAAAAAATGACAGAATCAGCTAAATACGCACTTTTTGAATATTCAGAATTTATGATAAGTAAGTCTGAAAATCTATGTCCACAATAAAGCATAAACATTACAGAAAATAGTAAGCTTTTATATTAAAAATTTGACATTTTATTTTGAAGAATATACAAATATATCAGTTTTACTATGTGTCAATATTCTTTTGGCATAACGAAACCTCATATGACAATTTTTATTCTGCCGTAGGAGGTTTGTTTTTTTAATGTCCATTTTTTACGAACTTTTTCAATTTTCTGCCACTTGTAATTATACTTTATGCTATTTTTTCGGGTTACCACAATTATTGATATTGAGCCAAAAACTAAAAGCACTTGGACTTCGTAAAGAAGTCCAAGTGCTTTTTGATGTGCTTAATTATATTTTATCGTTCTTGTGAGCGAAGTATATAAATAGCAATTATAGCTTTTGGGACTGATGGTTCAGAGTTGCGTTCACAAATAGTTGCGATTTACTCTCTGCCAAGTAAGTAGTCTATCGAAACCTCAAGTATATCAGCAAGTGCAACAAGCTCAATATCTGTGACAGAACGAATCTGACCTTCAAGCTTAGAAAGACCAGAGGCATTCATATCAACACCATTGACCTGCAACTGTGCAAGTAATTCCTTTTGTTTAATGCCTTTGCTTTTACGAGCAGCTTCAACTCTTGCACCGATAAGGTTACGATTGCCCAGTGCCTGCTTACGCAATCTCATCAAATATCCTCCTAACCATTTATTATACTATGTATTATACTTTAACTTATGCTAAATAACAATAGCTAATTTGTAAGAAATGACGAAGAGGTTTTAGTTTATATTGCACAGCAAATAAATATTAAAATTTACAAGTAGAAATATGATAGAGGTAAAATTAAGACAAAATTCGCAAATAGAAAAAACAAGTTCTTATATTTAAAGCGAAAATTCGCAATGATATACGCAATAATGCGACGACCGAGCCTATAAGCCGGGTTCTGTCGTGAATAGTCATTTATC
>OJMO01001668.1_pt1 | contig 13396 bp, 16 predicted proteins | sample 1597241 | NCBI WGS metagenome assembly OJMO01 (sample SAMEA2452129, study PRJEB22498) | human gut metagenome | biome: human feces; feature: human gut; material: feces | place: Australia | collected 2012 | reverse complement strand
ACCTTGCTTTGGTCTGTATTGTGGCTAATCAGGAAGAAAAAATACGGTTTTTCAAAATGGATTTTGGGGCTGTTCATCTGCTCTGCCTTGAATGCTTGCATAGCGGCCAGTGTACCAGCCTTAATCAATCAGTATTATCTTCCGTTGGGTGCAGGCACCGTCAATCAATATTTATTGTTTATTCTGGTTGATTTGATTTTTTTCATCTGTTCCCTGATTTACCTTGCCAGCAGCTTCATAGTTGCATGGAAAGAAAAATCACCAGAGCATAGATACAAGGGGGAAAATCTATTCTTCTTTGGGCAAGTTATATCAAAACTGAATACCACCAATAAGACTATGACGCTCATCAGCGTAACCCTTGTGCTTGCCATGTTCCTGTTTATCGCCGCTCCCATTTTGACAGGCTGGGCTTCGGGCTATCTGGATATACGGTCAATGTATGATGTTCAGATTTACACAAGATACAATGATGTATATGACGAAAAAAATCTTCCTCACGATGATTATGAAATCGTAACGGAATATCTCACGGAGCATGGGATTGAAGCAGACTATGACTGTACGTTCAGCCTTTATCTCCCAGAGAAAGAGGATTTCCATAATCGGGTAAAGTATGATTTCCCCGTTGTGGCAATCTCGTTAAGCGATTATAACCGGGTACGGGAAATGCTGGGATATGAGCCGGTTTCTTTATCGGAAAATGAGTTTACGACACAATGGCAGACCATTGCCACCGAGGAAGAACGGGACAGCTTTTTGAAAGAGAATACCAGTGTTATGACAGACGCAGGAGAATTGATACTTTCCGGGCAGCCATATTACGAAGAAGCAATCGGAGAAACAGCGTACAATTCCTACACGGATGTACTCTATGTATTTCCAGACAGTGTTTGTGAAAAGCTGCTTCCTGTAATGCGTAACCGCTACATCACTACATCCGAGAGCATTTCCTATGAAAATGCCCGTGAATTAGAGCAGACTTTTTCTGACGAGTATCCAGAGATAACAGATACCGGCGTCAGCTATGGTATCCGTTTGAGTACCTTGCAAATCAACAGTACAAAAGCAAACAATTTTGTATTACAGGCCACTATGCTTTACGGCGCTGTTGTGCTGATGGTTATTTGCCTTACGATATTGTCCTTACAGCAGCTATTGGACGCAGGCAAATATAAATATCGTTTCGGTGTTCTGCGAAAGCTGGGCGTAGAAGAAGAAAAAATAGGCAAACTTGTGCTAAAACAATTAAGCGTCTGGTTTGGACTTCCCATCCTTGTGGCTGTCATAGTTGCCACTGTTGTAATTGCCTACTTTATCCAGACTGTTTCAGCAGAAATTTCCGCTTATATCGGATTTGGAGCGTTGCTATTGCAGATGGGGATGATTGTAGGAATATTAGCGCTATTGCTAATCTGCTATTTCATCAGTACATGGATACTCTTTAAGCGATCCATCAAACCATAACGCTATTTATTGTATCAGTAAACGGGTAACTGTTCATTCCTGTTTGCATAAATGTAGCCCGTCAACCATACTAAACCCTTTATGGAGGAAAGGGGGAATTTCTATGACCTGTACAGAAGAATACAAAGAGCATATCGAGTACACATTCCACGCTTTTTGTAAAATTGTTATCCGCAATGCCAGCTACACAGCGCTGCGGACATGGAGCAGGAAACACAAAAGAGAAATATCCCTTGAATACCTCACAGACGAAAAGCACTACCCTTTAGGCACGACAGATGAATATTTCCAAGCCCCGGAGCCGGACGAGGAATACATACTTACCCTTTGCGGCGATACGGTCATTTTCAGCAGCGGTTTACTTGCGGAAGCCCTGTCACGGCTGGACGAACGGGAGCGGGAAATGATTTACCTGTCCTTTTTCAAGCGTATTCCACAGCACGAAATTGGCAGACAGTACGGGCGCAGCCGCAGCACAGCGGGCTACCATATCCGAAAAGCCCTACGGCAGCTCCAAGCGGAAATGGAGGGAATGGCATATGAGAAATAATAGGCTTCTCCCCTATGAAACAATCGTCCAAGCCGCCAGCGGGGAGCCGGAAGCGGTGGGAACTGTATTGCAGTATTACCGCCGCCGCATACAATGTGCCGCCCGTGTGAATGGACGGGTAGACCAAGATACAGAGGACTACATCACCCAGACGCTTCTCACAGCTATTTTCAAGTTCCGCTTTGGGAGATAGCCCTACCGCCTACAACTGAATAACCGCCGCTTCGCCGGCAACCAGAAAGCAGTAAATCTATTCAACAGATTTGCTGCTTTTTTTCGTTCCTGTTTGGCATTTTTGAAAATCCCCAGTATGAAAAAACAAAAGGGAAAATAGCCGCCGCAGTTGGCAAAATCCCTTACTTATCCGTAGAGGGTATCAAAGAAAAAAATACTGCCATTGTCCGCCTATTCCGGCTTGCGTGGTGTTGTAGGGAATAGAGGGGAAATTCTAAAAATCTCCGTCCATTTTGCTTTGCGTGGTGTTGTAGGTAGTGAAAGGAAAATTTTCAAGATAAGCCGGAATAGCGGGTAGCAAAGCCCTTTTGAAACGTTTTGTTAGCGGAAAGGACGGGAGCCGGGGAACGCCGGAGTTTTTCAGAGCAAGATTCTACCGAGGTGCCAAAATTCGCTCTCCGCTTATTTTTGCCCCTGCGGGAATCTTGTTGGGGAGTGCCTTCCCCAAACCCTGCTATGCGCCCTGTCGGGCGAGAAAGGAGGTCACAGACCATGCGAAAGAAATACAATACGCCCCACCGCCGTCATGTGGTAAAGACCCGCATGACCGATGAAGAATACGCCGACTTCACCGGGCGGCTGGCGGCTTATGAAATCAGCCAGTCCGAGTTTATCCGGCAAGCCATACGGAAAGCGACCATACGCCCCATTGTCACCGTTTCCCCGGTCAATGACGGGCTGCTTGCCGCCCTCTCCAAGCTCACGGCAGAGTACGGGAAAATCGGCGGCAACTTAAACCAGATTGCCCGGAGCCTGAACGAATACGGAAGCCCCTCCCGGGGGCTGGAAAAGGAAGTGCGGGGAGCCGCCGCCGACCTTGCCGCCTTGAAGTTTGAAGTCTTGCAGAAAGTAGGTGAAGCCGTTGGCGATACTCAAACATATCAGCTCTAAAAATGCCAACTACGGGGACGCTGAAAAATACCTCACATTCGAGCATGACGAGTTTACCATGAAGCCCACCCTTGACGCAGACGGGCGGCTCATACCGAGGGTAGACTACCGCATATCCTCTCTGAATTGTGGCGGGGAGGATTTTGCCGTTGCCTGTATGCGCTCCAATCTCCGCTACGGCAAGAACCAGAAACGGGAGGACGTAAAGAGCCACCACTACATCATCAGCTTTGACCCACGGGACGGCCCGGACAACGGCTTGACCGTTGATCGGGCGCAGGAGCTGGGCGAGAAGTTCTGCGCCGAGCATTTCCCCGGACACCAGGCCCTTGTCTGCACCCACCCGGACGGACACAGCCACACCGAAAATATCCATGTGCATATCGTCATTAACAGTCTGCGGATTGCGGAGGTTCCCATGCTGCCCCACATGGACAGGCCAGCGGACAGGAAAGCAGGCTGCAAGCACCGCTGTACGGACGCAGCTATGAACTATCTGAAAGCCGAAGTCATGGAGATGTGCCACAGCGAGGGGCTTTACCAGATAGACCTTTTGAACGGCAGCAAAGAACGCATTACCGAGCGTGAGTATTGGGCGCAGAAGAAAGGACAAGCCAAACTTGACAAGGAAAATGCCACCCTTGCAGCCGAGGGGCAGCCTGTAAAGCAGACCAAGTTTGAAACCGACAAGGCGAAGCTACGGCAGACCATACGGAACGCCATGAGCGAAGCTACTACCTTTGACGAGTTTTCCGCTTTACTTCTGCGGCAGGGTGTGATCGTCAAAGAGAGCCGAGGGCGGTTGTCCTACCTTACCCCAGACAGGACAAAACCCATTACCGCCCGAAAGCTGGGAGATGATTTTGGCCGTGCCGCCGTTCTTGCCCTTTTGGAACAGAACGCCCACAGAGCCGCCGAACAGACCAAAGCCATACCCGAATACCCTGCCGCAGTTAAAAAGCTGTCACAAGGGGAAAAAGCTGCAAAAACCACCCCGGCAGACAACACCTTGCAGCGCATGGTTGACCGGGAAGCCAAGCGAGCCGAGGGCAAGGGCGTGGGCTATGACCGCTGGGCGGCAAAGCACAATCTAAAGCAAATGGCAGCTACCGTTACCGCCTACCAGCAGTACGGCTTTTCTTCCCCGGAGGAACTGGACGAAGCCTGTTCTGCCGCCTATGCCGCCATGCAGGAAAGCCTTACAGAGCTGAAGCAGGTGGAAAAGACGCTGAACGGGAAAAAGGAGCTGCAACGGCAGGTGCTTGCCTATTCCAAGACCCGCCCTGTCCGGGACGGGCTGAAACAGCAGAAAAACGCCAAAGCAAAAGCAGCCTACCGTCAGAAGCACGAAAGCGACTTTATCATAGCAGACGCAGCCGCCCGTTATTTCAGGGAGAACGGCATTTCCAAGCTGCCGAGCTATAAAGCCCTGCAAGCAGAGATTGAAACCCTTATCAAAGAGAAAAACAGCGGCTACAACGATTACCGGGCAAAACGGGAGGAATACCGCCGCTTACAGACTGTCAAGGGCAATATCGACCAGATTTTACGCCGGGAGCGCAAGCCTGTGAAAAGGCAGGAACAGGAGCGATAAAAACCACCCCAAAATGTACCCGAACCCATACAGAACAAGGGGGCTGCCCCGTACCCTATCCGCAATACCAAAGGATTTTTTAACGGGCTTACAGGGCAGAAAAACCCCGAAAATGATACCGAGATGATACAGAATTACCGCCGATACCGCCACACCAGCGGAAACGGCAGAAAGGAGCGCACCCATGCCAAGAATGAGCAAGAAACGGCGGCTGGAATGGTCTTTTTTCCTGCGGCAAGTAAAAGTCGGGAATACCACCTGCGACCGTATCACATACAACGACCTCTGCCGGGGCTGTACCCATAGCTGCAAGCAGAGCTTCCGGGCGGTTATCATACTCTGCCCCCGCTACTACTCCAAACGCCGGAAAAAGGAGGACAGGGACAATGGCAGATAACCGCAAGTATTACTACCTCAAGCTGAAAGAGAACTTTTTTGACAGCGACTCCATTGTGCTGCTGGAAGATATGAAAGACGGGATTTTATATTCCAATATCCTCTTGAAGCTGTACTTAAAATCGCTGAAAAACGGCGGGAAGTTGCAGCTTGACGAGCATATCCCCTACACAGCGCAGATGATAGCGACACTGACCCGCCACCAGATAGGGACGGTTGAGAGGGCTTTAGAGATTTTCCGGCAGTTGGGGCTTGTGGAGCAGCTTGACAGCGGGGCTTTCTATATGACCGACATTGAGCTGATGATAGGACAGTCCTCTACCGAAGCCGAGCGAAAACGGGCTGCAAGGCTGGAAAACAAGGCACTTTTACCGCCCCGGACAAAAGGCGGACATTTGTCCGACATTCGTCCACCAGAGATAGAGATAGAGTTAGAGAAAGAGATAGAGATAAAGAGAGAGATAGAGAAGGTACGCCCTGAAACGGGGCACCCTTCCCACACCTATGGCCGTTACCAGAATGTTTTCCTGACGGATGAAGAACTGGCAGACTTGCAGGCCAGCTTTCCTGCTGTATGGGAACAGTACATCGAAAAACTGTCCGAGTACATGGCTTCTACCGGCAAGCGGTATCAGAGCCATGCCGCCACCATCCGGCGCTGGGCCGGTGAGGACGCGAAAAAGGCGGCCCAGCCCACCCGCAACCGGGATTACAGCGTAAAGGAGGATGAAACTGTATGATTGAGATTACCGCAGAAATCCGGGCGCTGATCGACAAGGCAGCTGCCGGTGTGGAATTGGCCGGGGACGAGTATATAGACCCGTCAGACGGGCTCATTCACTGTAAGAAATGCGGCGGCCAGAGGCAGACCGTTGTGCCATGCTTCGGGAAATCCGGCTACTTTATGCCGCGCTGCATCTGCCAGTGCCAGCGGGAGGCTGAGGAGCAGCGCAAGGCTGCTGAAGAACGGCAGCGCCGCATGGAGCGTATCAAACGCCGAAAGGCACAGGGCTTGCAAGACCGCTATCTCTATGACTACACCTTTGCCAACGACAACGGCGAAAACCCATTGATGGACAAGGCCCGCGCCTATGTGGAGAACTGGAAGGAGGCATATAAGAGCAATATCGGGCTTTTGTTGTTTGGAGATGTGGGAACCGGCAAGTCTTTCTTCGCCGGATGTATTGCCAACGCTTTGCTTGACCAGGATGTGCCGGTGCTGATGACAAACTTCCCCACCATTCTGAACCGCCTGACCGGGATGTTCTCTGAGGACAGGTCGGAGTTTATTGCCAGCTTTGACGAGTATGACCTGCTTATCATTGACGATCTGGGAGTAGAGCGCAGTACCGAATATGCTATGGAGCAGATGTTTTTCGTCATCGACAGCCGCTATCGCAGCCGCAGACCCATGATTATCACAACAAACTTGAAACTGTCCGAGCTGAAAAACCCGCCTGATCTGGCCCACGCCCGTATCTATGACCGTATTCTGGAACGGTGTGCGCCGATTCTTTTTGACGGGAAGAATTTCCGGGAAGAAAATGCCGGTGCTACCCGACAGACAGCAAAAGACATTGTAAACAGTAAGCAAGACTGATTTTTTACCGGGCGGCACAGACCCGTTCGGAGAAAGGAGCGCCATGAACAGAGAACCCCGTACTATGCAGGTGGCAGACGCCGCTACTGCGTCCAGAGCGCCGGAAAACACGCCAGCGATGGTAAAGAAAATCGGCAAGACAACCTACAAGGTTCATGTCCATTTCAGCAATACCAGCACAGAAACCATGAGCGATAAAATCAAGCGTATGCTCAAAAATGAAATTCAGCAGATGTGACAGACTGATAAACGAAGCCGCCTTGTGCTAAACTGATGATGGTACGCACCAAAATTTTTGTCAAGGAGGACACGAAAATGCTTTACACAGAAAAAGAGAAGCATGAAATTGAACGAGTAAAGGAGGTCTTTGCGGAACATCTGCGGCAAAGCCCTGATTTTGAACTGCTCTGGTCGGACAAGGTAGGCTATGTCTGGCTGACGATTGGCGTAAATCCAGTCTATGTGGATACCGGTATCAGAATCGAATCTGCCGCCGATCTCTGTTACAGGTGTTTGGACGATGTAGCTACGGATGTTTTATATATGACGGGCAACGATCACGCGCTGGAAGCAGCCGATCCGCTGGAATTGGCCGAAATCAAGCGGCGCTGGGAGCCATATATCAACCAGCTGCCAGACTATGCGTATCTCTGCAAAGACCTGCTGAACGGAAAAATGTAATCTATCAAACGAGGTGTCAGGAGCCATACGGTGCTTCTGGCACCTTTTTTGTGGATTTTTTGTGAATTTGATTAAAAAGTCCTTGACAATTTGTCTCTGGTAAAACCGCCAAATCGATTCTGATTTCGGTTGGTGTAAGACTTGCTGCTTTTAATTTGGAAGAACTTGCATCATTAACCAAATATGACGAGATGGAATTAGAACAGATTGGAGAAAGAAAAACGGCTTTATTTGCGATTATTCCAGACAACGATTCCACATTCAATTTTGTAGTGGGAATGTTGTACACCCAGTTATTTCAAATGTTGTATTACCAGGCGGATTATGTACATGGTGGAGAACTTCCTGTACCCGTCCATTTCTTGATGGATGAATTTGCCAATGTTGCTTTACCAGATGAATTTGATAAACTTCTTTCAACGATGCGTTCAAGACAGATCTTTGTATCCATTATTTTACAGAACCTGGCTCAGATCAAAGCTTTATACAAGGATAGCTGGGAATCCATTTTAGGTAACTGTGATGAAACGTATTACCTAGGTGGTAATGAACAAAGTACACATAAATACATCAGTGAATTGCTTGGAAAAGAAACATTGGATACAAATACGTATGGCAAATCTGAAGGAAGAAGTGGTAATTATTCTACAAATTATCAACAGACAGGAAGAGAGCTTTTAACCGCAGATGAAGTTCGATTGTTGGATAACAACTATGGACTTCTTTTTATTAAGGGAGAACGCCCTGTTAAAGATAAAAAATATGATTTATTAAAACATCCAAATATTAAGCAGACATTGGATGGAGGACGAGAGCCTTATATTCATGGGCAAACGTATCATTTCATTGATGATTGGCAAAATATTCTTTTGACTGATAACGAATATGAATTGTTAGATCAAGAAGAAGTAGAAAAATATGTAAAGGAGATCAAAGAAAATGAAGAAAACAAAAACAATTAGAAAAGTAGTGTTCTATGCTTATACAGCATTGATACTCATCACAAACTTTATAACACCTGTCTATGCAGCTAATGATCCAGTCACTGTAGTCAATAATTTCAGTGATTTTATGTTTGGACTTATACGTGCTATTGGCATGATTCTATTAGGCTTTGGAATCGTACAGGTTGGTTTATCTTTAAAAAGCCATGATCCAAGCCAGAGAGCCAATGGATTTATGACAGTAGCTGGTGGTATTGTAATTACCTTTGCTAAAGAGATTTTGAATATTATTGTAGGTTAATATATGGATGGAATCATCGATAACCTAACAAGTGCAATCAATACCTGGAATTCTAAACTTGCTGAAATATGGTTGTTACTGACTGAATCTCCAGAAACATTTAAAGGTGGAGATATATGGAAAATCATTGTAAAAGTACATGAAGGTTTACAAGCTATTGGTCTTGCCCTTCTTGTACTTTTCTTTGTATGGGGATTAATACGAACCTGTACAAGCTGGCAGGATGTCAAACGTCCAGAGCAAGCCTTCAAACTATTTCTAAGATTTATCATCGCAAGAACCCTAGTACTTTATGGAATGGAACTAATGACGAAAATCTTTGAAATTGTACAGGGTATCATTCAATCGATTACAGAAACTGTAGGACTTGGAGTATCCAATGAAACAGTGATTCCACAAGAAATTGTAGATGCAGTAAGTAATACCGGTTTTCTAGAATCCATTCCATTATGGGCAGTAACCTTACTAGGATCTATATTTATCACAATATTATCTTTCGTGATGATTTTAACAGTATATGGAAGATTCTTTAAACTATACATGTATACAGCTATATCTCCGATTCCACTTGCAGCAGCTGCAGGAGAAAGCACACAAAATACAGCTTTTACCTTTATTAAAAGCTATGCAGGAGTGTGTTTAGAAGGAGCTATCATTGTCCTTTCCTGTATTATCTTCTCTGCCTTTGCATCAAGTCCACCGGTAGTAGATTCAACAGCATCTAGTGTATCTATGGTATGGAGCTATATTGGAGAATTGATATTCAACATGTTAGTTCTAGTAGGAACAATCAAGATGTCAGACAGAATTGTTAAAGAAATGATGGGACTATAATATGTAGCTACTCAGTTACCACATTTGTTGATATTTTGTAAAAAACTGATTATAATATATACGAAAGGAAGTGTTAATTATGCGTAACGTAATCAATGCTCAAAAAGATGATGTATTTAGAATTCGCATGAACTCAGAAATCAAGAATGAATTAGAAGAAGTTTTTGCGAAAAATGGTTTAACTCTAACGGATGCCGTAAATGTATTTTTTCAGCAAGTATTAAATACAGGTGGTTTTCCATTTTCTGTGACCGAAGATAATGCTGAAAAGATGAAAGCAAAAGCTTTATCTAAATTAATGAAAGAATTAGAAATTGGTATGAATTGTACTGAATCTTATTCAGAAGAAGAAGCCAAAAAGATGTTAGGTTTGTAAAATGAAGATTATTTATAAAAAAGCAGCAATTGATGATCTTCTTAATACCGAAAATTATATTATTAATCAGTTTCATAACGATCAAGCCGCAAAAAAACTTAAAAACAATATTGTAGATACAATTTCATTATTAAAAGATAATCCTTATCTAGGTCCTAAAATGTCAGATCGTTTCGACATAGATACACCATTTCGCTATTTAATCGTATCTAAGCAACTTGTATTCTATAATGTCAATGAAGAGAATATTGAAATTATTAGAATACTTGACTCAAGGCAGGATTACTTATCATTACTATTTTAATTACTACTGCAGGAGCATATTGTTCCTGCTTTTATTATGCCTTTTTGGCAAGAAAGGAACACAAAATGAAAGATTATATATTAAATAAAGTTGTATTAAAAACAGGAGATTCATTAGATATTGTTGAATCTTCAACTTTACCATTAACAGAAAAATTGATGTACAAAGTGGAACATGAAAAGGATAAAATCATTGTTCGTCGTGATGGTGGAAAGATGGTTATTCCGGTCGATAATATCTTATTTGCATCTTCTATTCCACTAGATGTCATTCATGAGGATTTAGATGATGAAATCTAATTTTGAAATCAAGATTAACAAGGAAATACGTGATTATACGGAAAGTATCTTCTTTGGATTGTCACTTCGACAAAGTATCTTTTCTATCATTGCCTGCGCTATTGCGTGTGGTTTGTATTTTTTATTCAAAGAAAGATTTGGTACAGAAGTGACTAGTTGGCTATGTATGCTTGGAGCTGCCCCATTTGCAGCATTTGGATTTATCAAATTTCAAGGGATGTATACAGAAGATATTGTGAAGATGGCAATATCTTCTTTTGCTTTGTCTACAAGAAATTTGATTAATGCCCCTTTTAATCTTTATTACGAAATATTGGAGCCAGTTATTAAACAATCTAGAAAGGAGTCGATTGTACATGATAAAAAGCTACGAAAGATTGAAAAAGCTCAACAAAGAAAAAACAAGAGTGCCTAGAACTGTTCAGGATACCATCCCCGTAGATATAATCTATAAGGATGGTATTTTTCGTTCTGGTAATAAATATACAAAGAGTTATAGATTCTTGGATATCAATTATAAGATTGCGTCTGGTGAAGATAAAAACAATTTGTTTTTAAGTTATAGTGATTTGCTAAATTCATTTGATTCTTCTGTCATGACAAAGATAACTATCAACAATCGAAAAGTGGACATCAAGAAGTTTAAAGAAGATATATTAATTCCATTAAAACAAGATAGCTTAGATCCATATCGTGAAGAATACAATAATATGCTTTTAGCTAAATTGTCCGAAAGTGATGATATTGTTCAAGAAAAATATATTACGGTAACAATTTTTAAAAACAGTATAGAAGAAGCAAGATTTACCTTTTCTAGAATCACCACTGAATTCTCTACCCTGTTTGCACGTCTTGGCTCTTCTTGTATCGAATTAAATGCAGAAGAACGATTAAAAATGCTTCATGATTTTTATCGTAGTGAAACGGAAGAGTTTTCTCTAGATATGAATGATTTGGCTAAGAAAGGTCATTCTTTTAAAGATTTGATTACACCCAGAATGAGTAAATACCATAACAAATATTTTGAATTTGATGGTAAATATGGAAGAGTCCTTTATCTAAGTAATTATCCAGGCTTTTTAAAAGACGAGTTTGTATCCGAACTTTGCGATTTAAATAAGAACTTGATGTATTCCATGGACATTATTACGATTCCTACAGATGAAGCTGTTCGTGAAGTAGAAAATAAATTCTTGGGTGTTGAAAAGAACATAACGGATTGGCAAATGAAACAAAATCGAAATAATAACTTTTCAGCCATTATCCCTTATGATATGGAACTTCAACGTAAGGAATGTAAAGAATTCTTGGATGATTTAATTGTACGAGATCAAAGAATGATGCTTTGTAATATTACAGTTGTACACCTTGCTGATTCTTTAGAAGAACTCGATAAAGATACGGAAACATTAAAAGCTGTTGCTCGTAAATATGTTTGTGAATTAGAAACATTATACTTTTCGAAAAGACAATTGGATGGCCTACAGACAGCCCTTCCTATTGGAGTCAACAAGCTCAATATCACTCGTACCCTACTTACCGAAAGTGCTGCTGTATTTATTCCCTTTAGAGCCCATGAAATCATGCAGAAAGGTGGTATTTGGTATGGTCAGAATGCCATTACCAACAATCCGATTCTTTGTAACAAAGCTTTATTACAAAATCCAAACTCTTTTGTATTGGGTATTCCTGGATCAGGTAAATCTTTTCTTACGAAAGAAGAAATTGAATTCTTAATTCTGTCTACGAATGACGATATTATTATTGCGGATCCGGAAGGTGAATATGATCCAATCATTAAAGCGATGAAAGGACAGATCATTCGTATTGGAACGAACAGTAAAGATTATATTAATGCCATGGATATGTCAGAAGGATATGGAGATAGTGGGAATGCCATTGCAGATAAATCTCAATTCATCATGTCTTTATTTGAACAGTTAGATACGAATCATGATGGTATATCCCCTATTGATCGTTCTATTATCGATCGTTGTGTATCTTTGGTTTATCAGGATGCCATGAAAAACAACTATATTCCAACATTAAAGCACCTATACAACAAGCTATTAGGACAAAGTGAACCAGAAGCTAAATCATTAGCTATCAAACTCGAATTATTTACAAATGGATCATTAAATATCTTTGCCCATGAAACCAATGTAGATATCAAATCTAGAATTCTTTCTTTCAACATCTTTAATTTAGGAAAACAATTAAAAACAATGGGATTACTCGTGATTACGGATGCGATTATCAACCGTGTCAATGAAAATTGGAGAAAAGGAAAACGTACACACGTCTTTATTGATGAAATCCATGTCATTTTTGAAAATGAAGAAAGTGCAACCTTCTTTGCCTCTGCATGGAGACAATTCCGTAAAAGAGATGCCTATCCAACGGGTATTACACAAAATGTAAAATATTTATTATCAAGTCAACAAGGAACGAGCATGCTATCAAACTCTGAATTCATTGTCATGCTGAATCAATCCGCCAACGATAGAGAAGATTTAGCTAGACTTCTAAATATTTCAGAAGAACAGATGGGATACATTACAAATGCACCAACAGGATCTGGATTAATCAAGTATGGTGGTTCTATTGTTCCGTTTGTGAATAAGATGCCAAAAGGATTATTGTATGATTTAAATACAACAAAACCTGGAGATAGAAAACTCCTATTAAACTAAGCAGAATTCAATTTCTGCTTTTCCATTGAGGGTAGTATTCAAGTAGTTATAAAGTTTCGTAAGTTATGGAAGAAGCCAGCGCTTGCGGAAATGTCACAGTTTACGGTGGTAAAGTTTCAAATTCTACTTTCCTTTTTTGCACTTGCTATGATATTATTAGTATGTGTACTAATACATTTAAAGAGAGGTGATATATTTGCGGAGAGACAGCAGTGAAACAAAGAGGAAAATA
>OJMO01001667.1_pt1 | contig 13400 bp, 7 predicted proteins | sample 1597241 | NCBI WGS metagenome assembly OJMO01 (sample SAMEA2452129, study PRJEB22498) | human gut metagenome | biome: human feces; feature: human gut; material: feces | place: Australia | collected 2012 | reverse complement strand
TACAAGATTGACGGTATATGGCGTTTCCCCGACAGCAGCGCAGAGACCGACAAGGAAATCCTCCAGCGCGCCGGCAACGCCCTACGTCATCTCGCCGAAAAATACGCCACCGACACCATCATCGTAGTCACCCACGGCCAATTTGCCAGAAACATGTTCGCCCACCACCTCAAATGCGACTACCACGAAATCCCCTCCTTCACAAATGCCGAAATCAGACTACTAACCATATAAACAAAACGCACACACCCACAAACCAAAGGCAAACCAAAGGGACGGTTCTTTTGGTTACAACCTTACTTAATATCTGATATTGTATTGGTTACGCTGTCGTTTCGATGCGGTTTTTTGTGTTATATGGAATTATTCCAGATAAGGGCTACTGTAATTTTGTTCGGGTAAGCGAAATAAAGGGCGTGCAAAATCTTTCTAACACGACAACGCCTTGGGTGTGTGCCTTTTTTGCACACACCCAAGGCGTTGATACTATGCTGATTGTATTGAAACATGCCGAAGGCATGTCCCTACGTTATGATGTTATTTTTACACGCCACATGCTTTCCTCCTTTGGTGCTCCTGGACTGTGGGGTTAGGATTGGAGCCAGAGGGATTGGATTTTGCGGCGGATAGCGATGATATTGCCGGTGGTGATTGTGCCCATGATGAGCACTGCCACCACGATTGATGCCACTATAGTGCCACCCTTGGTGCCTAAACCGCTGAGCATGACCATATAGGAAGCGCGGGCAATGAACATGAGTACGAGCGAGGCGACGAGCACCGCGGCGTTGATAAACAGCACCATCTTGATGTAGGGCTTCGACACTTCAGCTGGCGAATAACCGAGCATGAGCAGGTCTTGCAGTTTCTTGGTGTTTTTCTGCAAGAGCAGGTAGATACTGAGCATCAGCACGAAGAACGAGAGCAGACTGATGAGCACGCCCACAATCACCACAATCGACACAATCACAGTGAGGAAGTAGTAGGTTTTGCCCGAATTGGTCTTGTCGCCCGCTATGTTGTAGTTGTGTTCGTCCATATATTGCTGAATTTTCGGATCGCCCGGTCTGTTCACCTCAATAATTAAGCGTAGAGGCTTCAAAGCGCCGCCCTGACCATATTTCTTGTTAGCCCAAGTCATGAACTCCTCTGGCACGATTATCGTGTTCAGACGGTTGCTAAAGCCCACGATGCGGCCTCGCACATCATCACGGAAGCCGTTGCCCGACAGATTGAACATGAGCGGCACACTCGATGCCTCGCCCTCGCTGATTTTCGGCATTCCCTGCGCTGCGGCAAAACCGAAATTGTAGAGCGAAAGGTAGTCGCGACTCATAATCACCGGCACGGTGGGATTGGCGGGGTCGAACTTCCACGAAGGGTCAACATCAATAAACTCATTCGGGATGCTCTCGAAGAAGAACTGCGTGCGCATGGCGTGGGTGGCGTCCACTCCGATGCTGGCGGTGATACCAAACTCACTGTTCACAAACGGAGCCACCTTGCGGCACCACGGCTGCGCCTTGATGTCGGCGATGTCGTTGTCGGAAAATTCAGAGGTGCCGCCCATCAGCGCGCCTGCGCTGGTGAGGTTGCGCGAAATAATCAGATAATCCTTGCTGATAAAACTCTCCTGGTCGTTGAACACCGGCAGCACATCGCTGTAAAACTGCACGGCGAGTATCACGATAGTGAGCCCCACAAGGTTTGCCACCGAGAAGCCCACAAGTTGCATCTTGCTGATATGCTGACGCAACAATTTCCACATCAATCCTTTTTTCATAACTTCAACTCCTTATCCACGCTGATTTTCACATTATTTCCCACGCTGGTGCTGATCACGCCAGCGCCTTGTCGTGCCGCCTCCTCGGTCACCATCTGCGCCACGATGGCATTGTTGGCCTCGTCGAGGTGGCTCACCGGCTCATCGAGCAAGATGAAGTCGGCAGGCTGGCACAGCGCACGGATAATAGCCACACGCTGCTGCTGTCCTATCGAGAGCTTGCCCACAGGGCTGTTCACCTTTTCTGGTATGCCCAGTCGCTCGAAGTAGGATATAATCTCTTTCTCGGTCTTGAAATTGGTCAACCGATTTTTGAGTTGAATGTTTTCGATAGCTGTAAGTTCGGGGAAAAGTCGCAAATCCTGCGGCAGATAGGCAATGTGATTTTTGCGCACGTCGCACCATTGATCCACGCTGAGGGTGCGAATGTCGGTGCCGTCGAACTGCATCACGCCCGAATAGTCGATGCGGTAGCCGTAGATGTAGCTACAGAGGCTCGACTTGCCTGTTCCGCTCTCGGCGGATATGAGATAGTGCTTCCCACGCTCAAACTCCACATTGCGGAGCCACACCTCGCTGTGGTCTTCCTCACGGCCGGCAAACACAGCGGGGAGCGTGTTGAGCAATACAATTTTCTGCATATATACTTTTAATTATAGTTATTCTTTTTCAACATTGGTAACCACCACACGCACCAGTTCCACGCGTGCGCCACTCTTCTTGAGCACCGACACTTTGAATGCGCCGAAGTCGATGGTGTCGCCCTCGTTGGGGATAGCACCGAGGTGGTTGAGCAGCAGTCCGGCTATGGTCTGATAGTCGTCGCTTTCGGGAATGTCGAGGTGATACGCCTCGTTGATCTCCTCTATCTCCATACGCCCAGAGAACTCGAAAGTGCTCTCATTCACCTTGCGCGCCACCAGTTTGTTGTGGTCGTGCTCGTCTTGAATGTCGCCGAAGATTTCCTCCACCAAGTCCTCCAGCGTCACCATACCGCTGGTGCCGCCAAACTCATCCACCACAATCGCCATCGAGCGACGCTCTTTGAGCAGGCTCTGCATCATATTCTTCGCAAGCATGGTTTCGGGGGCGAACAGCACCGGCTTCATCTGCTCCTTCCAGTTCACATCGGTCACGAAAAGTTCGCTCACCGAAATGAAGCCGAGCACATTGTCGATGTCGTCATGATACACCACCAGTTTGCTCAAACCGGTCTTTGAGAAAATCTCCACAAGTCCGTCGCGGTCAGTCTCGTTGATGTCCACCGCCACAATCTCGTTGCGTGGCACCATACAGTCGCGCAAGTGGGTGTCGCTGAAGTCGAGGGCGTTTTCAAAGATTTTCACCTCGCGCTCCACCTCTTCGTTCTCGTCCTCGCGCTTGTCGATGGTCTCTTGCAGATACGCATCCAGTTCCTCCACCGTGAGGCGGTCCATCTTCTCCTTGTCGATTTTCACGCCAAACACTCGCATCAGCAGTTGCGAGAGCATTTCGGTGAAGCGAGAGAGCGGATAAAGAATGCAGTAGAACAGAAACAGCGGCAGCGATACCATGCGCAACGACGCATTGGGGTTGATGCGAAACAACGTCTTTGGCAAAAATTCGCCGGTGATAAGGATAATCACGGTGCTGATGATGGTGAGCACCAGCAGTTGCAGGAACTCGTTTTCACCGAGCATCTCGTAAATAGGCGCACCAATCAGGCTCGCCATAGCCATACTATACACCACATTCACCACATTATTGCCCACAAGCATAGTGGAGATAAACACCTCACTATTATTGTAAAACATATTGATAATGCGGTTGACCAACCCACCCTTTTGGGTGTCGATTTCAAGTCGCACCTTATTTGCCGACACAAAAGCGAGTTCCGTGCCAGAAAAGAAAGCCGACAGCAGCATAGTGACCAGCACTATAATAAGCGAATTTGTAGACAAAGTATCCATCATTAGGCAAAATTAGTGATTTTTACGGAGAAATAAGAAATTAGAGCTCAGAAATTAGCAACTATTTCTGAAACCAGAAGGTGTGCCAAATCTGAAATACACCAGGTCGGGCATCGTAGAGGGTCGGTTATGGTAAAAAATGTATTATTTTTGGCACTTACAGAAGGCAATATTCAGCTATAGAACAAGCAATTAAAGAAAACGCCATCAGAAGAACCGCCCCTTTGATGGGGTTATCAGAAAAGCCGTCCCTTTGATGGTGCCAAAATCCCCATTTCGGCTTTTGTGTGGGGGCGAAAAAAGGGGCTCAGCGGTGATGCTGAGCCCCTGTGGGGATTATAGTTTTAAATAACTAAATCTTGAGGATTATTGAGCCACGAACTGGGTCATTGCAGTCACGAAGGTCTTGCTGTCGAGCACGCCACGAGCGAAGTCGAGGTAGCCACGGCCGATTGCCCAATTCCAATAGTCGGTGAATGTGCCTACATTGCCCTTAGCATTGGTGTATTGGAGTTGACCCTTGTTTTCACCAGTTTGACCGTCGATGCGGAAGAAGCACACATCGCGGCGTTGGCTACCGGCAGTATTGAAGCCTGAACCACCAGGACCTTCTTTGTCGATATCAACAGGAATGAAATCAGTAGCCTCACCAAATGCGATTGGGGTGCCCACTGGTTCGTAGTCCTTAGTTTCGGTGTTTTGAATACCGAGTTGAATCTTGTCGGTCATAGGCACGCCTTCAGATTCGAACAAGAAGTTGTAAAGACGAACGCTGCACTTGTCGCCAGTAGCGCTAACGCCTGGGAACTTCAGAGGGTCTTTAGTAGGAACCACTGCTGGAGCCTTAGCGAAGTCGTAAACCACTACCATCTGGCGTGAGCCTTCTGCCACGGTCACTTTTTGGTTATACACTTCTTCATTTTTGTTGTTAAGGAACTGGATAGAAACTTCACCAGCCTTAACCACGTAGAACAAGCCAACGCCACCGCTTGGCACATAGTTGTAAGTGGCGAGGAAAGAAGAACCGTTGTTTGAATACTTCTGACCGTTAATCACCACAGTATAGATGTAATTTGCTGTAATCGCAGCCTTGGGGCACATATATGCCACTTGGATTTGAGCCTGGCTTGGATTGACATCATCAATTGGATATTTGATGTCTTCCTTGCTGCATGATGCGGCAATCACTGCGAGCAGACAGATGCTGATATATTTTAAAAATTTCATAATTCAAATAATTTAAAAGTGGGTTTAAAATTATTTAGGCATATCGCCTGGGTATGCAAACCAAGGAATTGAGCACTGGTAATCGTCGGCATCGCCTGGGATTGGCTTCAAAGCCTTCAGGTTGTTGAGGTTCCACATATACTCTGAGTTGTAGCGTGGACGCAGACGGTAGCAAGGAGCACCGTTGTTTCTCTCATTGTAAGCGCTGCGGCGACCCTGTACATTAGCAGGAGCGAGGTAGAAGCCCTTGTAAACCTTTGTAGCGTCGTCGTCACGCTTTTGGTTGATGAGGGTCTTGTCCCAACCATTGCCGAAGCTTGGCACGTCGCCAGTGTAAGCAATGTCGAAGTGATACTTACGGAGGTCAACCCACACTTCAGAAGCACCCCATGGGAAGAGGGCGATGTACTTCTGCATCATGATGTGTGAGAGGCTGAATTCGCTCATTGGAAGGCCTGCCACGAATGGGCCGTTGAGATATTCTTGAGCCATAGCCTTGAATGTGGCTTGATCCACCTTGTCGCCTTGGTGATAAACCTTGCCGCCTACAGTCGCGAGAGATTCTTTCTGAATGTACTTAGCAGAGAATTCCATATCGGCTGCGATAGCCTTCTTCCAAGTTTCGAATGCGTCGGCCTTGCTACCATACTTGAATTGCACTTCAGCGAGGTCGAAGAGCAGTTCAGCATAAGTGGTGAGCACGTAAGGAGCACCGTTGCTGTAGAGCCAGCGGCCTTCACCGTCCTTAGCATCAGTGATAGCCTCGGTACGGCCCCAGAAGTTTTCAGCCTGACCGATAGGACCAGTTGCGCTGGTGAAGCCTGATCCCTTGAAGTAGTATTTGCGGAACAATTTTGGATCCTTCACGCCAGTAGTATCGTTACCGCTTGCAGTACCGAGCTTCAACAATGGACGTGGGTCGAAGTGACCTACCTCTTCCAAAGTGTCGCAAATGATTTGCTTTTCAGCGAGCTCGTAAGGGAAGCGTGGGTGAGTTTGTTCCACATCTTCGCCCTTATCGTTCTTCACGATGATGGTGTGAGTGATCTTATTGCCTTCTTCGTTGTAGATTGGCATTGTACCAGTCATAGTCTGCACTGCGAAGTCGTGCTGCCAGTAGCTATTTGAGAGGTTGCCACGGTATGGGCCCCAGAAGTTGTTGTAAGAGCTTTGAGCAGCATCAGCACCTCCACCAGTGATTTTCAAGAGAGCGTTGTCGTCGTTGCTGGCGAACGCCTTGTTGCAAGCGTCGATGAATTCATCGTAGTATTTTTGCTTGAAGTCGTTCTTGTTGGTGAGAGAAGCGAGGTTGCGGGCAATCACTGCGTAAGCGAATTTAATCCACTTAGCCTTGTCGCCACCGTAGATGTAGTCGTTTTGCGAGATACGGGTACCATAGTTGGTCTTGTCTTCCTTTTCCAGACATTCAATAGCCTTCTTCGCCCAAACGCGCACTTGGTCGTAGATAGCATCTTGATAGTCGTATTCGTGAGAGAGCAAACCAGGCACGAAAGCCTGCTTCATAGGAGCTTCACCGTTCACCTTGGTGAGGAAGTCCCAAGAGTAAGCCTTGATAGCGTAACCGATACCAGCGAGGGTCCAGTTTTCAGCAGCTTCGCTCTGATTGATCATGTTTTCAAGGTTCATACCTTGGTTCCAGTACACCATACGCCATGCTTCACCACCGGCATCGCTTGCCTTGCTGTAGTAGTTGTTAGCAAAACTGGTGTAAGATGATGTACCCATCATTTGAGTGAGTGGGCAGAGCGCACGGAGGTCGAAGTAGATGCCGTAGTACGCTTGTTGAATACCTGCAAGGTAGAGGTATCCTTCCACATAGTCAGGCGCGTCGGTATTCTTGTTCACATCAAGAAAATCATCACAACTTGTGGTTGAGAGCGCCATCATGATTGTGGCAATGATATATAAAAATTTATTCTTTTTCATAATTGGTGAGTTTTATTAATGTTCACTAAGAAATTAGAATGTTACGCTCAAACCTACAGTATAAGTACGAGGGCTTGGGAGTGACCAGCTGTCGTAACCTTCACCACCTGTACCACCAGCAGCTGCACTCATGGTGTTACCGGCCACGTCGATACCAGTGTAGTTAGTGATTGTGAACAAGTCGTTGCCCGACACATAGATAGTGGCGTTGCTAATAGTGTTGTTGGTGATCTTAGCCAACCATGCAGAAGGCACGATGTAAGCCAAACGCAATTCTTGGCAACGGATATAGTTGATTTTGTGTTGGATCCAGTCTTCATCGCCACCTGCGTAGCGCACCTTGTCGAAGTCAACAGCGATAGTGTTGATTGTTGGGTGGTCGGTGTTTTCGTTACCGTCCTTAAGCACGCCCTTGAACACGTGTGAGCCACTTTCGCGGTTAGCAACTGAGAATTCGCTCAAGCCATTGCCTGTCATTTCGCGAATAGTAGCGTTCACTACGTCGGCGTGGTAGCGGCCTTGGAACATAGCGTTGAGGCGGAAGTTCTTATAGCTGAGGCTGGTGGTGAGACCGAAGCGGAGCTTAGGTTCACGGTTACCGAGCACGCTCCAGTCAGCGCTTGTGAGTGGCAGACCAGAGGTTGGGCTGATAAGGATGTCGCCATTTTTGTTGCGGTCGTAGCCACGGCCTGTTACGGTGGTGATTGGGTGACCCATCATCACACCGTTACGGATGTTACCAGAGTTCCAAGTGTAAGCGTTGTAGTATTCCTTCAAGTTTGCAGGAAGTTCAACGATTTCAGAGCCAGTGTGTGAGAGGTTCACACCCACGTTCCAGCGGAAATCCTTGCCCTTGAGCACGTCAACGTCGACGTGACCTTCCCAACCCCAAGTGTTGAATGTACCAACGTTCATGTTGTTGAGTACGAAACCTGTAGCATACGACATACGGAAACCGGTCACAATCTGGTCGGCACAGTGAGTGCGGAACATTGTGAAGTCGGCGTTCACGCGATCGTCCCAGAAGCGGCCTTCCAAACCAATTTCATAAGAAGTGGTCATTTCAGGCTTCAAGTTCTTGTTCGGACCGGTGTAACCATACTTGTAACCACCACCCACGAGGCCGGTTGGTTCAAGTTCTGGGTCGATTGAGAGAGCAGGAGCATCCTTACCTACCTGTGCGATAGCGCCACGGAGCTTCAAGTAGTTCATCCAACCGAGGTTCTTCAAGCCACCGATTTCAGTGAGCACTACAGAGGCTTCCAATGCTGGATAGAAGAATGAGTTGTTTTCGGTTGGAAGGGTTGACGACCAGTCGTTACGGAAACGTCCGGTAAGGAACGCCATGTTGTTCCAGCCAAGTTCCAATTGACCTGACACAGCCTGGAGGCGACGCTTGGTGGTGCGCTTAGAGCTCTTTACGGTAGATTCAGTACAGTTGTTGATTGAGTAGAATTCAATCACCTTGAAGTTGCTACCAGAAGATGAGAGTGAAGATACACCATTTTCAAGTTGGTGGTAACCAAGTTGAGCACCCACGGTGAGTTTGCCATCAAGGAAGTCGTTGTTGTAGCCAGCGAGCACGTTGATAGTTGGGTCGTTGGTGTTGTATTTAGAAAGTGAATATACACCTGAGTTAGATGCGTCGTTCACTTCTTGGTTTCTTGACTTGTAGTAAGGGTGAGAACCATATTCGTAAGCTGAAGTTGAAACGTCCCAACCAAATTGTGCGCGCACGAATGTGTGTTCGAATGGCACGATGTTGACAGAGAATGCGCTGATAAAGCGGTCAGTCACGTCGTAGTTGAGGTTTTTGTAAAGGCCGAACAATGGGTTCAAGAGGTCTGTATCGGTGTAATAGTTAGGATAACGCATGTGCGCGCCGTCTGCTGCCATGTAGTTCGACATGTCGTCAACTTGGGGCCACTTGTAAGCCTGGCGGATAGGGCCATTCAAACCACGGAGTGCCTTGTGGTTCTTTTGGTTCACATATTGGATGCTTCCTTCGAATTTGAGCCACTTAGCCACTTCTGCCTTACCGGCGAGAGAGAGGTTGGTACGCTTCAGGTCGGTGGTCTTGATCACACCGGTCTGGTCGAAGAAAGAAGCACTGGCGCGAACCGACATCTTTTCGTTACCCGCTTCCACAGACAGGTTGTGCTTGTGCATGAAACCTGTTTGAAGCAGAGCAGCGGCGTTGTCGTAGGTTGGGATTGAGCCATCGTATTCAGCACCGTTTTGTTCAGTGTAGTAGTAGTTGGTTGTGCCGTAAACACCGTTGGCATACTTTTGTTGGATTTTTGGCCAACCGTAAGCCTTCGACCATGAGAGCTGGTTGCTGTAAGTGACGCGAGCCTTACCGTTGCGACCTTTCTTAGTGGTAATGATAATCGCACCGTTTGATGCGTCAGAACCATAAAGAGCGGCAGCAGCAGCACCCTTCAGCACGGTCATGCTTTCGATATCTTCAGGGTTGAAGTCGTTACCACGAGAAGAGTAGTCGGTAGAGCGAACGTTCAAGCCAGTGAAGTCTTCACCACCAGCGAGGATGCTGGTTGCGTTGAATGAGCTGTTGTTCATTGGCACACCGTCAACCACATAAAGTGGTTGGTTGTTACCAGAAAGAGAGGTTGCACTACGGAGCACTACAGAAGTAGAAGCACCTGGAGCACCACCTGAAGAGGTCACGGTCATACCCGACACACGACCTTGGAGAGCTGAGATGAAGTCGGTACGGCCAGATTCAGTAATATCGACAGCCTTCACATTTTGAGCCGACGAACCTACTGCGCGAGCCACACGCTTCATACCAAATTCACCGGTGATTACCACTTCGTCGAGCTTTAAGCCGTCGTTGTTCATCACCACGTTGGCAGCATTGGCAGCCGAAACTTCAGTTGCTTTGAAGCCTACATAAGAAAACACCAAAGTCTGATTCTTTGATGCTTGAATAGAATAGTTACCGTTAATGTCGGTCACTGTACCACGTTGAGTGCCTTTCACTCTTACAGTAACGCCAATAAGCGGTTCACCATCGGCGTCTTTCACGACACCAGAAACTTTACCGTTGCTTTGCGCCATAGCTGTAAAGCCCACGCTACTTCCTGTAGAGAAAGATGCAGGAACGCCACATGCTAATACTAACGCTGTCAACAATACACATTGCTTTTTCATACGCTAATGTCTTTGTAAGTTGGTAGTTAATAGTATAGTTAATAAATCTCGATAATTCACTCTATGGCATAGGATAGCTTTGCCGATGCAAATTTTTAACTTTTTTCACACATACGCAAATTTTTTGCCAATTATTTTTAAACTTTCCCCAAATTTTATCCCAAAATCACCCGAAATCGCCCAATTTCCCCCTCCCTCCATTAAACAAATTTAACGCACCAACCACAGTGGGAAATTAGAAATTAGAAGTTAGATATTAGCGATTCATCGTAACGTAGGGACATGCCTTCGGCATGTTTCGATGCAATCCGCAATGTGTCAACGCCTTGGAAACATGCCAAGGCATGTCCCTACGCTATGACGCTGTCATTTTTGGCGATTTGACACACTCCTACCACAATAATGTTTTTTCGCAGTAAAAAGGCGAATGGTTTTTGATTCGATTGGGTAATTCGCCCACATTCTATAATCCCAAATCAGTCATTAGGGCTTGTGGTATTTCGGAATTTTAGAAGAATGGATTTCGCTTGTCTTTTAATGAGTGATAGCGAGCTATTACGAATTAAAAAGAAGCGAAAGGCATCTTATAAAAGCCGAAAGACCGCAAGAAGTAATCTATAAAATCCCGACACGGCCTAATGACCGCTTTGGGTTTAATTATATATTATAGATGTGATTTACTCGAAATCCACTACCGTAATGCCTGCGCCACCAAATTGCACATGCTCGTCGCGGTAACTTTTCACTTCCTTCACCGTGTTAAGGTATTGGCGAATGAGTTGCTTGAGTATGCCAGTGCCTGTGCCGTGGAGGATTCTCACACGAGGTTGACTGAATTGGATAGCATCGTCGATGAAATAGGTAATGGCTTGCACCGCCTCATCACCACGCATACCGCGCACATCAATGTCGGGTTTGAAATTGAGTTGGCGTGCTCGCATTTCACTTGTGGTAGTGTTGCTCACCGATGATGTCTCTTTCGGCTTAGTCACTTGCTTAAGGGTGCGTTCAAGTCGCTTCAACTCCACACGGGTTTTCAAATTGCCAAACGCCACCACAGCATATTTCCCCTCAATGCTCAAGATGTTGCCCACTGTGGACGAACCTTTCATCACCACATTTTCGCCAACCTCAAGTTGTCGGTCGGCTTTCTCCACCTTCTTTTCTGCCTTCTTCTTGGCTTTTTGCTTCAATGGATGGTTGGGCATCAAGTGCTTGATTTGCTCTGGCACAGTGCTATCGTCTTGCTGGAGTCGGCGTTTAAAGTCGTCAAGTTGTTGGCGCACTTGGCGGGTTTTTTCTTTCTCTGCTTGCATTTCCTTGATTTCACGGATAGTGCGTTCAATCTGCGAATTGCTTTGCTTCAAAATTTCCTGTGCCTCGTTTTTCGCCTCCTTGATGATGAGTTTGTGCTCGGTGGCTATTTTTTCAAGTCGCTCGTCGTATTCTGCCACTATGCCATTGAGTTTTTTCTCCTTTTGGTGAATTTCGTAGCGCTTGTTTTCCCAATACTTCCTGTCGCGCACAATATCAAGCAGATACTTATCCATATTGATATAGTCGCTGCCCACCAGATTGCTTGCTTTTTCTATCACATCTTGTGGAAGGCCGATTTTTCGGGCAATCTCAATGGCGAACGAACTGCCAGGATAGCCAATAGAGAGTTGGAACAGCGGCTGCATACGCTGGCGGTCGTAAAGCATCGCACCATTCACCAAACCGGGGGTATCGTCGGCAAAATGCTTCAAATTCTGGTAGTGGGTGGTAATCACTCCGAAAGTCCTTTTCTGGTTGAAACGTTTCAGTACAGCTTCGGCAATAGCACCTCCGATTTGCGGCTCCGTACCTCCACCGAACTCGTCAATCAGGATGAGGCTCCGTTCGTTACAGCTCTTCATCATGATTTTCATATTGGTCAAGTGAGAAGAGTAGGTACTCAAATCATCTTCAATAGATTGCTCATCACCAATATCGATAAAGATGCTACTGAATATACCGGCATGACTACGTTCGTGCAAGGGAATCAGCATGCCGCATTGCAGCATATATTGCAGCAAACCGACTGTTTTCAAACAGACGGACTTACCTCCGGCATTCGGTCCGGATATAATAAGGATACGTTGTTTTTGATCGAGCTCTATATCCAGTGGTACAACTTTCTTTCCATGTTTGGCTAATGAAAGTTGTAATAAAGGATGCACTGCCATTGTCCAATCCAGTAGTTGCTCATTCTCTACGGCGGGTTTCAGACTATTGGTCTGTATGGCGAAGTAACTTTTCGCACGGATAAAATCTATCTCTGCCAGAAATTCGTATGATTGAAGAATTTCCGGAATAGATGGACGAAGGATATTCGAGAACTCGGTAAGGATACGAATGATCTCACGTCGTTCATCACCTTCGAGTTCACGGATGCGGTTGTTGGCTTCTACCACTTCCGCCGGTTCTATAAACACAGTTTTTCCACTGGCGGATTCATCGTGTACGATACCTTTGATTTTTCGCTTGAGTCCAGGGGCAACTGGAATCACCAGACGTCCGTCACGCATGGTGGGAGCTACATCTTTGTCCACGTATCCTTCGGACTGCGCACTACGCAGGATGCTGTTTAATGAACGGGAAATATTTCCCATCGTACTGGCAAGTTCGCGACGTATGCGGGCTAATTCGGTAGAGGCATTATCCTTGATTTTTCCATATTTGTTAAGGATGCCATCTATTTTCCCTATCAGTTGCGGGAACACGGCAATATCTCCTGCCAGTCGTTGCAGGCTGGGGTAGGGGGTATTGTTTCCTTCTTCATCTTCATTCCGATGCAGAAAGCGTACAATGTCACGGATGGTTTCTAATGAACGGCGTAGGTCAAATAATTCTTGTTCGTCCAAATACATTCCTTCTATTCGCACACGTTTTAGCGAAGGACGGACATCAAAGAAAAATTGATCGGGAAATCCGTCCTCTTCCTGGATGATGCGGACAAACTCTGTTACTTGGTTTAATTTCTCCTCAACCTCTTCATGTTGCTCGGAAAAGTTCATGTCTGTAACTCTTTCTTCACCTAAAGTACTGAGGCACTTATCTTTTAGTAACTGTCTTATCTGGTCGAATCCTATCTTTTGCTCAAAGTTTTGAGGGTATATCATATTTCTGTTCTTACTAATGAACTGCAAAAATACGATTAATTCGCGAAAAAAATATCAGAATGTTTGCAGATTTAAAAATGATTCGTACCTTTGCACCGCTTTCAACGGAAAGCACTTCTGATAAAGGAGTTTTGGAGAGGTGGCAGAGTGGTCGATTGCGGCGGTCTTGAAAACCGT
>OJMO01001657.1_pt1 | contig 13461 bp, 7 predicted proteins | sample 1597241 | NCBI WGS metagenome assembly OJMO01 (sample SAMEA2452129, study PRJEB22498) | human gut metagenome | biome: human feces; feature: human gut; material: feces | place: Australia | collected 2012 | reverse complement strand
TGATTCCAATTTCCAACATAGATACTCGGCAGTTCCAGCCAGTTTGTCGTCTTGTTAAACTGGCATTTGAAGATAGTTCCTTCACGCGGACGCATGACATAGGCAAAGTCACCGGAAGGATGAAAGTAAACATACATCCATACCCAGCTTCCACCCACAGAAAACATTGTTTCCACTTCTTTTGTTGCCATATTATAGCGTTTGATAGTGGCATCCGATTCCTGAGCAAAATAGATGTCACCCGTCTGTGGATGAATAGTTGCCGAAATAACCCATTTATAACCGGAAAAAAGCGGATGAGCTTTCTTAAATTCTTCGCTACGCAAAAGCATAGTGACAACAATCGGAGAATCACCCTTGGAATAATTACTCACAAATAGAGTATCACCAGTCAGACTCCAGCATAAAGAACGCGGATCTTGAATATTCAACTGCCCCACCGTTGCCACTGTAGTCAGTTCTTGTACCTCCATGTCGATCAAACGAATACTACTTTTATTCTCAATCATATAAATATGATTCGGGTTCTTAGGATCAATGCTCAGCCATGTAGGCGAATTCAAACCACAATCACTGAATGGGCCATCCTTCACTTCATATCGCCCAGTCTCATCCACATAGCCACATAACGTAGTAACCTGCGTATTGGCTATATAAGTAAATCTGTCAGGAGCTATAGCAGCTTGATCACCAATAGAAATTTCTATAGTCCCTTTACCGGCATTGCGAGGTACCATACAATATATGCACTCATTGTTACAGTTTACGACTCTAGTCTCCACGCCTCCCAACTTCAAGTTAATCAAGGAAGGATCATTACCGAAGTTTTTTCCATAAATAAGTAACTGTGTTCTTGGAGTGACTTCCCTGGGCTCGAAGCCCACAATTTCAATAGGCAAACTGTTATCAAAAGCTTGCTCCTTTCTCTTTTCATCGTCTTTACAACCGATGAAACAACCAAGCAAAGCAAGTAAACAAAATGCCTTAACAACATTCATTCTTTTTCCTGTCCTGTTCATCATAATAATAAATTTAGTTAATAATAAGATTTAATAGTTAATGGGCCCAAAGATTTATTAATTGCAAATATAGAAAGGAGGGTATTAATTATAGGCTAATTCCTAACTAACAAACAATAAAAACTAATCAAACAGCTCCAGAATTAAATAATTTGTGCTTTCTTTGCAAGTATCTTAGCAAAGAAAGCACTATGAAATTTCAAAATTGCTTATTTTTAATATTGCTTATCGTTTGTCTATCATGCCAAAGCAAAAAGACTGATAAACAAACAGGCATTGACTCTACACTTTTCTACACAAATCCTGTCATAGGTGGAGGATCCGAGCCATGGGCCATCTTTCATGAAGGAAAATATTACTATACTCAAAGTTTAGCAGACTGTATCATATTATGGGAAACTGATGATATTACACAACTGGCAGAAGCAGCAAAAAAAAACGTATATTCGCCCCAAAATGGCTCGGGTATATCTCATCTTTGGGGACCAGAGATACACTATATGGACAATAAATGGTATATCTATTGCGCTGCTGATGATGGTAATATAGACAATCGTCAGATATATGTGCTAGAAAATGAATCTCCCGATCCCATGAAAGGAGAGTTTGTCATGAAAGGAAGAATATCGACCGATAAAAATAATAACTTGGCTATTCATGCTAATCCTTTCGAGCATAATGGCAAACGTTATCTAATCTGGTGCGGATGGGAAACCAGAAGAATTTATCAAGAAACCCAATGTATCTATATCGCTGAAATGAAAAATCCATGGACACTAGCCTCAGACCGTATATTAATATCCAAACCTGAATACGAATGGGAATGTCAATGGATCAGTGTAGATGGCAATAAAACCGGTTATCCTATTCATGTGAATGAAGCTCCACAATTTTTCCGTTCCAAAAACAAAGACAAATTATTAATATATTACTCTGCAAGCGGTAACTGGACACCTTATTATTGTGTAGGGTTATTAACAGCTGATGCTAACAGCGATCTTCTCAACCCGAATTCATGGAAGAAATCTCTGGAACCTGTATTCAAACAAGCACCAGAGAATCATGTGTATGGCCCCGGTAGCCTGTGTTTCATACCTTCACCCGACAAGAAAGAATGGTATATACTTTACCACGCTCGAAACGCCCTTCGTGACATGTTCGTTTTGGACGGTCGGACAACACGCATACAAAAGATAGAATGGGATGAAAATGGAATTCCCATTTTAGGAATCCCCCAAAAGGAAAGCACCCTGCTTCAAAAGCCGTCTGGCACCCCCACGAGTGATAGGAACTAGCTGTTATCCTTTATAATCTTTCGGTAATACCCCAAACTTTTCTTTAAAACACTTTGCAAAATACGAAGAAGTAGTAAACCCTAACTGTTCGGCAACTTCAGCTATTCGTATACCACTCATGATTAGTTCAGTCGACTTATTCAACCGAAAGTTCTTTATATAATCATGAGGCGGCATACCAGACAGAGCCTTTATCTTCCGGGAAAAATTAGAACGACTCATATTCATCTGCTCTGCTAACAAATCTATCGAGCAACTCTCATCAGCAAGCAGTTCCGACAAAATCGTATTTACCCTCTCTATAAATTCTACATCTTTTTGTGAAAGAGCAAAATCCGCCAATGAAGAAGTCGGACTTCCAGAAAGATTAATCATCAACTTATGGAAGGCCAGTCGCAGTTTTAATAAGTTTTCGATTTGTTTATGGAGCTGCTTAATAGAGAATGGTTTCTCAATATATGCATCAGCACCATTTTCAAAACCTTCCGCTTTTGAGTCTAACGTTGTCTTCGCTGTCAACAAGATAACGGGAATATGAGAGTAAACTAGATCTGATTTTATATAGTTGCATAATTCAAGACCATTCATTTCGGGCATCATAATATCACTTACAATGACATCAATACTCTCACGTGAAAGTATTTCCAGTGCTTCTTTTCCATTGCAGGCAGAAAAAACTTTAAACCAATCACTTAGAGATTCTCTGGTCAAATTTAATAACTCGACATTATCTTCCACCAACAAAACAATGAATCTCTTATTTCCAAACTCCGAATCCGGCATTTTTTTTCCTTCCACATCTATCATCTGCATTTCAGCAAATTCATTCGGAATACTTTCCGTTACTACTGTTTCCAACGGCAAAGACAATATAAATGAGGAACCACCTTCCATCCTATTTTCTAATGATAAAGTTCCATGATGAGCTTCTGCCAAAGATTTGGCAAATGCCAAACCAATCCCTGTACCTGTAGACGTTGCCACCGGATCATCCGGCAATTGATAGAAAGCCTGAAATATCTTATTTTGCTGACCTTCAGGGACTCCGGGGCCATCATCACTCACTATTATATTTACCCTATCGCCCAATAATATTAGCCGCATCTCGACTTGAGATTTTGCATATTTAATAGCATTTCCTACCAAGTTTACCAAAATTTTACTAACTTTCTCCGAATCAATCATCACACTAATTTCTTCAGGAGGTAAACTAAGACAGATTGTTAACCCTTGCAAATCTACAGAACCATTGAACTGATTGAATATATCACTCATCAACGCATTAATACTACACTCCTTCATGCTAAGTTGCAATGCTCCACTCTCCATCTTCTGAAAATCAAGTAACTGATTCGTTATTCCCAACAGATAATTTACATTCTTATCCATCACCGAAAGGTATTTTTCTTTTCTTTCTTCTTTTTCCTCTTCCCTCAACTTTTCCAGAGGGAGCCGAATCAGACTAAGAGGAGTACGTATTTCATGTACCAGATTGATAAAAAAATTGATTTTCGATTTATACATCTCTTTTTCCTTGGCAACCTGATAATCCTCCATACGACGTTTATATTTACGCTTGACATAGAGATTCCAACGCCAACCAATATAGCAAGCTGTACACAGAAATAATAGTATATACATAAAATAAGCGACACTAGTCCGCCACCAGGGCGGAGTTATCACAATCCATAAGGAAGCCGCTTTCTCATTCCAGTGATGGTCATTGTTAGAGCCACAAACTAAAAACTCATATTCCCCAGCTGGAAGATTAGTGTATGAGGCCGTATTATTAGATGAATGTATCCACTCCTTATCAATACCTTTCAACATATAAGTATAACGATTTCTGTGTGGATCTTCATAACTAAGTGCTACAAAACGTACTGTAAAACTATTATTTGTATAGGGTAATTGGATCTTATCCGCTTTATAGAAGGGCTTATCTAAACGAAGCAGCCGTTTCACTTCTTGTTCATCTGCCAAATAAGGGAAACTAATATCAGTAACATAAACAGGGGGAAGATAGGTATTATCCGTAAACTGCCCCGGTTCAAATACATTGAAACCATTGATTCCTCCAAAATAGAACTTCCCTGTGGACGATCTCAATGAAGACTGTGCGGTAAACTGATTACCTTGCAAACCATCATTTACGGTAAATAAATGAAAGTTCTTTTGAGACACGGGATTAATGCGGCATAATCCGGCATTACAGGAAATCCAAAAATCACCGGTCCGTTCCTGTTCTATAGAGAAAATTACCTTATTAGGCAACAATGTATTTTCCGGGTCGAAGTCAATGAAAGTCTCCGTATCTTTGGAGAATGAGCATAATCCTCCTCCATTGGTTCCAAACCACATTGTTCCTTTCATATCTTCAAACAATGTAATCACAGAATTACTGGTAATAGTTGTTGTATCTTCACGTATATGTTCAAAATGTTCCCAACGATCGTTCACTGTATTATAACGAAAGACACCACTATTTGAGGTCGCAACCCAAAGACTATTGTACATATCCTCATAAATATCAGTTACAGAAGCCATAGAGCCGACATGAATGATTGTCACAAAATTATCCAATTGCGAATTGTAACGACATAACCCCCAACTTGTTCCAACAAAAACATCTCCTTTTCGGTCTTTAAAGAGACTCAAGACATCATTACTACAAATTGTATAGGGAATATCGCGAGAATGGACATAACTCTTTACTGCTCCAGTTTTCAGGTTTAGCACATGCAACCCTTCCGCATAGGTTCCTATCCAAAGGCGGTCGCCATCTAGCAGCAAGCTACGAATGTCATATCTCGCATCCACATTCTTTAAAGTATACTCCGAAAGTGAATGAATTTGTGTATTGAAAAAACATAACCCGTTCCGGGTTCCCACCCAGATATTTCCATTCTGGTCTTCACAAAGAGGGCCGATCTCCCTGCCAAGCTCTAATGTACCTGATAATGAGATAAGGGAATAGTAATCAAAACGCTTCAATTGCTTAGTCATGTAACTCACTCCGCCGGAGTTAGTCATCACCCAAAGTGTACCTTCGGCATCCCACATCATTGCATTAACAGTTGGATCGCCCAATGCCCGCAAGCCAAAGGGAGAATCGCCTCTACGAAATGTTTTAAGGTCGCGATTGAACAGATACAGTCCATTATCCGTACCAACTAACAATTCTTTTTCGTTATAATCCATCAAACAGAGAATAGCACCGAAATTCTGTGCAGACGCATCATAAATTTTCAAATCCGGGCTTCCTTCCTGATAACAACCTAATAAATTAGTACCTACGCCAAACCATATTTCATTCTTAATACTATAGAGACAATTGATTCTTTGACTGCCTATGTTTGAATCTGACAGAACCGGATAATTTTGCAGAAAGGTTCCCTTCTCATCAAAACAAAATAGTCCTTCCTGCATTGAAGAAACATAAATACGGGAATCTGCACTCTGACAGATATCCCAAACAAAAGAAGTATGAATACTATTCTGTGTCAGCACACCTGTCACTGGTTCATAAATAAACACACCTTGCCCCAACGTAGCAATCCAAATCAAACCGCTTTGAGTTTTTATGATTTTCTTCACCTCACTACTGACAAATACGCCATACCGTGTTGTTTCATTAAAATAAGAAAAGCGGTCAGTAGAACGGTCATAGATATAAAGTCCCGAATTTGTTCCTACCCAGATATTTTCCCCTTCTTCCAAAAGGGAACTGACGAAATTATTACCCAAAGAATATTTATTATTCAAAGCATTCCGATACACCCTGTTGCCACAACCATCATAACAATTCAGTCCATCACTTGTGCCAATCCACAAAAAGCCATAGCTATCTTGAATCGAACACCAAGTCGTATTGTGCGAAAGTCCGTCTTCCACCTGATACCTTTTAAAAGAGAAATCAGTAGAAGCGAATATGGCTTCAAAATTGAAAACGATTATACAGATAAAGGCTGTAACCTGTTTTTTCATATAAATAAGAAGTAAAAAGATTAATCCAGATCAAGTCTACCGCCGATTCAGTCAAAACCCCGAATCTATTTTATCTTTAACGACAAATATCTCGGACAGCAGATTTAACAAGCGAAAATACACATTTTGAACTGAAAAATAGTTAAGTTTGCAGTTAAATAATAAATAATGTGCTAATAAGGCAAGGTGCTAATGTACCAACTGTCAATTGACACATTCATCAATCATCAAATCGCAAATCGTTAAATCGTAAATAAAATGATGAATTGGAAACAACTAATATCAGCGAAACGTTTCGGGATGGAAGAATTCCATGAAGAACGACAGGAAAACCGATCCGAATTCCAACGGGACTATGACCGTCTCATTTTTTCGGCTCCTTTCCGCAGATTACAGAACAAGACGCAAGTATTCCCTCTTCCGGGCAGCATATTCGTGCACAACCGTTTGACACACAGCCTGGAAGTTTCCTGCGTAGGACGTTCATTAGGTAATAATGTAGCCAAAGGCCTGATGCGGAAATATCCGGACGGGAGCGTCAATTTCCCGGAAATAGGATCCATCGTTTCAGCCGCCTGCCTGGCCCACGACATGGGCAACCCGCCGTTCGGGCATTCGGGCGAGCGCACCATCAGCGCATATTTCAGCGAGGGGAAAGGGCAGCAGTTGAAGCCCCACTTCAACGAATGGCAATGGAACGACCTCGTGCACTTCGAGGGCAACGCCAATAGTTTTCGCTCGCTCGTGCATCAGTTCAAGGGACGGCGTGTGGGTGGCTTCGCCATGACCTACAGCACCCTTGCCTCGATAGTGAAATACCCCTACGCATCGCTCTACGCTGGCGAGAAGGGCAAGTTTGGCTTCTTTTCGTCGGAGCAGGAGCATTTTGAGAAAATAGCCACCGAACTTGGCTTGATAAAGTTGGGCGAAGGTCGCTATTGCCGCCATCCGCTGGTGTATTTGGTGGAAGCCGCCGACGACATCTGCTATCAGGTGATGGACATTGAAGACGGCCACAAACTGAAAATCATCGGCACGGAGGAAACCGTCAACCTCCTGCTCGCTTTCTTTACGCCAGAGCGTCAGAATCACATTCGTGAGGTGATGAGCAGCGTGGACGACCCCAACGAGAAGATAGCCTATCTGCGCTCGAGCGTGGTGGGGCTGCTGGTGCGTGAGTGCGCACAGGCATTTGTGGAAGGCGAGGAGCAGATTCTTGAAGGCAAATATCAGGGCGGCTTGATTGAGCACATTTCGCCATTGGCAACGGCTGGCTACACGCAATGCAGCCAACTGGCGCGACGCAAACTCTACAGCGCAAGTTATGTGACCGATGTCGACCTTGCCGGTAACCGCATCATCAACCTGCTGCTCGACAAACTGATTGACGCTGTTACGCACCCCGAACGCAACTACTCGCAACTGCTGCTCAACAAATTCCCGGAGCAGTATGATGTGTATGCCGGAAGCCAGTTTGAGAAAATTCAGGCGGTGCTCGACCACATCAGCGCCATGACCGACGTGTATGCGCTCAACCTTTACCGACAACTTTGTGGCATATCGCTACCAACCGTATAACAATCAACTTTCAGAACGTAATGAAACAAATTATCACGCATCTCACAGACAACGATGCATATACTTTTAGTTGCCTGTATTATATTCTTCATACATATCCTCGCGCCGAAGTGGAATACACTTTCTTCGACCGCAACCACACCCAATATCCCGAAGGGTTTGCCGACTTGCTCCAAGAGCAGGTGAATTATATGCCAAATGTGCAAATCACCGACGAGGAAATTGACTTTATGAAGCGCAAAATGTATTATCTGCCGCTGTGGTTCTTTACGCTGCTGCGTGGCTATCGCTTCAATCCTGCGGAGGTGAGCATCAGCCAAGACGCAAACCGCGAACTCCACATTTCGGTGAAGGGCAAGTGGTTTTCCACTATTATGTGGGAAATGGTGCTGCTTTCGTGCATCAGCGAACTTACGCACATTCTGAATGGCGATGTGGAAAAATACGATGCCGCCCTTGAGGAAGAGCGCAGTCGTGAAAAGGCACGCAAGGCATTGCGTAGCGGTTTGACCATTAGCGATTTTGGTCAGCGTCGCCGTTTCACCAAAGAGCATCATGATATGGTGGTGCGCACCTTTAAGGAAGAGTACCAGAAAGGCGGCTACACCGACGAGAATGGCGAGTTCCAGAAGTGGGAAGGCACTTTCACTGGCACCAGCAATGTGTATTTGGCAATGAAATACGACCTGATTCCAATCGGCACCATGAGCCATCAGTTGGTGTCGTTTGAGGAAAATGTGACTGGCGTGTTTGAATGCAATTTCAATGTGATGCGCAAGTTTAGCGATGTTTACGACGGCGACAACGGTATCTACCTCTACGATTGCTTCGGCGATGATGTGTTCTTCAGCAACCTCTCGAAGCGTATGGCAATGATGTATAAGGGCCTGCGTGTGGATAGCGGCAAAGAGGAAGAGCAGTTGGAAAAAATTATCGAAAAATACAAGTCGCTGGGCATCGACCCTGCCACCAAGCAGGTGGTGTATAGTAATGGCTTGAACCTCGACCGTGCTATCGAACTTCATAAGTTCACCGCTGGGCGCATGATGGACAGTTACGGCATTGGCACCTACCTCACTTGCGACGTGACCGGCTGCCAGCCATCAAACATCGTGATCAAACTCACCCGAAGCCGCATCACCGAACTGCGTGAATGGCACGACTGCATCAAACTCTCCTGCGACAAGGGCAAAACTCTCGGCAATTCCGAGAAGTGCAACTATATCCTGAAACTGCTTGGGAAGTAGCGCTTCGCGCTTTGCGCGAGTCAACAGGTCAACGAGACAACGAGTCAACGAGTCTTTTTGAAGTCAACAGGACAACGAGGACAACTGGTCGAGAACTTGGAGAGTTGATAGGGTGGCTGTTGATGTCGTATATTTGAAGATTAACCTTGATTTTTGAGGAAAAATCGTAATAAAATACACCAAAAATGTATGGATATGCTTTTGGTGATTTTCGTTGTAACACATTAATTTATTGAGTGTTGCAGTAAAATTCTTCAAACCTACTCTGCTGACGAGATTGATGACATCACTTTCGACTATGTGAGCAACAAGGAAGTGGGTATCACTGTGCTGAATGTGGACAACAATTCCTGCAAGGTGAAGTTTGAAATGCCCGACAGTTGCGCCTCATATCTCGTAGGCGCTATTCCTGCCGAGTCGAGCGAGGATTTGGTGCAGTATCTTCTGAAGAACAACACTGCCAAATTAACAGAGAGCAAAGAGTATGTTTTCGAGAACTTGAAGTCGGGAATTGATTACTATATTTTGGCATTGCCTATCGACAATTATGGATTGACAACCGTCCTTTCTAAAAAGAAGGTGAAGACCACAGCACTTGTATATAAGGATGAAGAATCAAGATTCTTCGATGTGGACTATTGGGGAGATTATGCCAGCCTTGGCTATCAGAATTTCGTGATTCGTTTGGGTGATTGCCCACACGATGGTATCAACCCAAGAGGCAACGGTAAAATCTACAGTTTCAGTATCCACTGCAAAACTTCTGATGGCACAGTAGAACCAATGCCACTTCCTGGCACATACACATATTATATCGACGGTGATCCTACCGATATGACTATGGATGGCCAATGTGAGTTGGATGTGTATTCTAACTACAAGTCAGAAACTAATTATGTGGGTGAGGGCATGAAGTTCAATCAAGCCACTCTTACTATCACAAAGAATGCCGATGGCACTTACACCGTAGTAGCTAAGATTCAGTTGCAAAATGATGAATGTGTAGCCGTTACATATAATGGTGCTTGCAGCAAGTACAGAGACAAGACATTTAAGGGCTATGAAGGTCCAAACCTTGATCACGACATTGAATTCACTTGCGACTACGCAACTCCTTACGACTTAGACGGTCTGTGTTTTGAAATCATGGACGGTGGCTATCCTTATGTAGAAGGTGCTTCATGGTATAAGCGCAACCGTATTATGATTTTCTTGAACGATGACGGTCATGGTATGCCACGCATTGGCACCTTCCCTGTAACAGAAGATGGCGCAAACGGCACAGTGGCAAGGGGCTACTATAAGGTTATGGGAGCTGGTGTATATGGTCAAGTAGGCACTTGCTATCAATACCTTGACAATCCTGGCGTGTATGCAACATTCGGCTTCGTAAATAGTGGTTCGATTACCATTAGCAAAGATGAAACAACTGGACACTACACTATCGCTACCGATTTCGTTACCGATAAGGGTAAGTCAATCAAGGCTACATATTCAGGTCCATTCTTGAGCAATGGTAAGACCGCTCCAAAAAAGCAACGTGTGGAACGCGTTAGCCCACTTGCAAAATAATATTAATCAGAAATCATATCGGCTATAAGCAACGTATGTAGCCCGATATACCCCCAAAATAAATCTCATCCTACAGCGCGAGCAATTCACCTCGCCAAATTGTAGGATGAGATTTTTTTTACTCCCCCTCGCCAAAAATCCCACCCACCGCTATATCACAGTTGTTATTGACATTCCGCACTATCCACTATCTATGTGAATAACTGTCGCTGTTTAAATCCTTTATTAGTTGAATTTTTATCATATTTGATGATGATGTTTATCATATTTGAGAATAATATTATCATATTTGAGAATAATAATTGGGTAAAATGTCAAGAATTTATTATTTTTGCGAAATGAAAATGCTTAATGCATTGAGCAAATTATGGAGAAAAATGCTCAATGCATTGAGCAAAAATACGGCAAAAATGCTTTTTGCATTGAGCAAATTATGGATTTTATAAAAAAACGATAATGGAAACCTTATTTGAGCGGCAAAATCAAATGCTTCGAACAACAGATTTGAAAATCGTTCGTAGCTATATGGACACAATTAATTGGAAAGCTCCGATGCTCTGTATTAGAGGTGCACGAGGTGTGGGAAAATCTACACTTTTACGCCAGTATGTGAAGATGCACTTTATGAATGATACAGAAAAAGTGTTGTATTGCTCTTTGGATTGGGTATATTTCACTCAACACTCGCTGCTGAAAGTTGCCGATAAGTTTTATAAACTTGGGGGTAAATTGCTGATATTAGATGAAGTACATAAATATCCGCAATGGAGCCGTGAGGTGAAGGAGATAGCGGAAGTGTATCCTGATATGCAGCTTTTTTTAAGTGGTTCGTCAATGCTAAGACTTCTTGATGGTGATGCTGATTTGTCGCGTCGGTGCATGATATATGAAATGCAAGGACTTTCATATAGAGAATATTTACAGTTTTATAAAGGGATTCAATTGCCTAAGCACCAATTAGACGAGATATTACACCAACCGAGCGAAATTGCAGCAGAGGTAAACGATTCTTGCCGTCCGTTAATGTACTTCCACGACTATCTTCAATTTGGGTACTATCCTTACTATTTGAACAACCCTATTGATTATCATTCATTAATAGAGCAGACGGTGAATTATGTTGTAGATGTTGAGTTGCCTCAATTACGGGCGGTAAACCCTGCTAATTGCAGAAAATTGAAGTCGTTGCTTTATGTGCTTGCTCAGCAAGTGCCTTTTGATGTTGATGTGTCGAAATTGGCTTCTATGACAGAATTGCAACGAAACACAGTGCTTGAATATTTGAGGCATTTAAATGATTCAAAACTTATTACGCTGCTGTATAGTGATTTGTTGTCGGTAAAGAAAATGAAAAAACCCGATAAAATTTATCTCGACAATCCAAATTTGCTGTATGCATTAGCCACGACACCAGTCCACATTGGAACGGCAAGAGAATGCTTTACTGTGAATCAATTGAGCTTTTCGCACACTGTAGAATATGGGAAAAGCAGTGGCGATTTCAAGGTTGATGGCAAGTGGACTTTTGAAGTGGGAGGAGAGAAAAAAACTTTCAAGCAGATTTCGGAAGTTCCCAATTCATTCGTGTTGGCTGATGATATTGAATATCCCAGAGGAAATAAATTGCCTCTTTGGATGATTGGTTTGCTGTATTAATCTCGGCTTTTAGAGGGATAAATAAAAAATGGGGGCCTTTGGTGGGGCTCCCATTTTTTTTGATTATAGAGGTTTTGTGTATTTTGCTTTGTGGAAGTGGGGATTAGCCACGGCGTGGACCACGGTTGTTGCCACCTTCGCGGCGTGGGCCATGACCGTTACCGCCTTCGCGGCGTGGACCACGGTCGCCTTGTGGGCGTGGACGGCGTTCCTTCTTTTCTTCTACGTAGCCTTCAGGTTTTTCCTGGAGCGCACGCATACTGAGGCGGAACTTGCCGGTCTTCTTGTCGATTTCGATGAGTTTCACTTGCACTTCGTCGCCTTCCTTCAAGCCACTTGCTTCCATGCTTTCGAGGCGGTTCCAGCTGATTTCGCTGATGTGGAGCAGACCGTCGCGACCTGGCATAAATTCAACGAATGCACCGAATTCGAGAATGCTGCGAACCTTGCCGGTGTAAACCTTGTCAACTTCAGGAACTGCAACGATAGCCTTGATGCGAGCGATAGCTGCATCGATTTTATCCTTTTCAGGAGCGCAGATGTCGATTTCTCCCTTGCCGTCGATTTCGTCGATGGTAACTGTTGCACCAGTTTCTTCTTGGATAGCTTGGATTACTTCGCCACCCTTACCGATGATAGCGCCAATGAATTCCTTGTCAACTGTCATGTGAACGATGCGTGGAACGTGTGGCTTGTAGTCTTCGCGTGGAGCAGGGATAGCTTCGTTGATGAGCTTGAGGATGTGCAAGCGTCCTTCCTTAGCTTGGCGGAGAGCCTGTTCGAGGATTTCGTATGGCAGACCGTCGCACTTGATGTCCATTTGGGTAGCGGTGATACCGTCAGCGGTACCAGTCACCTTGAAGTCCATATCGCCCAAGTGGTCTTCGTCGCCAAGAATATCGCTGAGCACTGCGTGCTTCACGTTGCCTTCGTCGGTAATCAGACCCATAGCGATACCAGCCACAGGCTTCTTCATCTTCACACCAGCGTCGAGCAGAGCCATGCAGCCTGCGCAAACGGTAGCCATAGAAGAAGAACCGTTAGATTCGAGGATATCTGAAACCACACGTACTACATACGGATAGTCAGCAGGAATCTGTCCTTTCA
>OJMO01001652.1_pt1 | contig 13484 bp, 14 predicted proteins | sample 1597241 | NCBI WGS metagenome assembly OJMO01 (sample SAMEA2452129, study PRJEB22498) | human gut metagenome | biome: human feces; feature: human gut; material: feces | place: Australia | collected 2012 | reverse complement strand
CATTTGCCCATTTCTTATCTTCATATTTATACCATTCAGAATAAATATCTGCTTTAGTTACTGTTCCATCATCTGATAATACTACTGGAACTAAATTATCACTTAGTACCGGATCTGTTCCATTAAGTATACTTTCAGTATACTCTGGACTTATTCTTTCTGTATCTATTCCTAGTGTTCCTTTAAATGCTGCTCCTTGTAATGCACTTTGATCTTCAGTTGTATATTTAAATTCTATTTTTAATTTATATGTTTTTGTTGCTTTTGCATCAATACTAATTCCTGCTTTTAAATATGATTTATTAGTATTTGTTACTGGCAATCTTCTTTCAGAAACTAAAGTAGTATCTCCATCAGTTAAAGTATATACTAAATCCTTATTAAATTCATTAGTTATATTTTGTAAATATATATTATAATCTACTGCTCTATTTGATGTATTTTCTACCGTAAATGTTTTTGTAAAACTATCTCCTGGTATCATTGATGGAGCACTTATTTCTTTTACTCCATTAAAAATCAAATTTAATTCATTTGATTTTAAGACTGTTTCTGTCTTATTATTTTCTTTTATTTTTGCACTAAAATATGCATATGATACTCCAGATAGTACTAGTACAGTTACTAAACTAGCTATTACTGGGATTATTACTTTCTTTTTCATATTGTCTATCCACCTATTCTATATTTTTATTATATAGTTTTTGATTAATTTATTCAATAAGAAAAATACGATATTCAATTTGAAGTATCGTATTTTATTTATTAATATTATAAGTTTCGTTTTCAATATCACCAAATAAACTATCAAAATCTGATATTTTACTTATTTCTGGTTCTATCTTAACTTCTTTTTCTTCTTTCAAAGCTTCTGGTTCATGAATAGTATTATTACTTTCAGCCATTTTAGGAAGCTCAAATCCTAATGGCTGAACATTTTCTTCAGGAAGTTCAGTCTTATTTATATCTTCTTGTTTATTAATATAAACTGAACTAAATGGTGCCTCAACCTTCAAAGCGTCATGTTTTTCTTCTTTAATTTCAGGCATTTCTATATTTAATTGATGATTATCAACTGTTGCATTTTCTTTAGGTAATTCAATATTAGTTTGAAATAAGTTATCAATATCTAATGAATTTTCATTAACATTTTCAGTTGTTGTAAAATCATTAGTTTTGGGTAAATCAATAAACTCATCATTATTTAATATATTACTTTGCAAATTGGTTGATTCTAAATCTGATGTTTGTGAGCTTAATAAACTGTTATCCAAAGATACTGTATTATTAATAGTATCACTATCAACAGAGCTTACATCAAGAGTTGGAGTATTTAAAACAACTTCGTCATTCAATTTTAATGGTACAGCATTTTCTTTACCTGCATTTAAAGTAGGCTGAGCTATTTCAGGTATTTCTAAGCTTTCCACATTTTCATTAGTTTCTTTAAATGTATTTGCACTTTCTAACTCTAATCTTTTTGTTTCTTCTAATTTTCTTTTCTTTTCATCTTTTTTACCAAAAAATAAAATAAGTAAAAATAAAAATATTAAAATGGCAATTACTATAAATAATGCTATACCAAAGTATTCATTATCATATAACTTATATAGGAATTCCATTTTCTCACCACCTTTGTATTCTAGTAAAATAATACCATAATAAATATTTATAATCAAGAAAAATATTTATTTATAACCATTCTTTATATTTTTTTATGTAAATTTTTTTAATTAATGAAACTATTAAAAAATACATTAAAACTAAGAAACACAAGTAAATATAAAATTTTAATGGCATTATTTCAAAATGAAAAGTTTCTACATTATGTAATAATAAGGGTGTTATAATAGTTAAAACTAACGAAAATAATGTCAATATATTTAATTTAAAACTAGCATTTGATTCAATAAATGGCTTTTTAGAAGTTCTTACATTATAAATAATCATTAATTCTGTTACTAGGCATGTAACAAACCATGCAGTTTGAAAATATGACTGCATACTAATACTATTATATTTAAATATAAACCAAAATATTATAAATGAAATAACATCTATTAAAGAGCTAGTAATTCCCATTACTTTCATAAATCTTGATATACCTTTTGTATCCCATTTTTTAGGATGTTTTATAAACTCTAAATCAACATTATCATAAGGTATTCCAATTTGCGAAAAATCATATAAAAAATCTTGCAATAACATTTGAATTGGTAAAAGTGGTAAGAAAGGAAAGAAAATACTAGCAATCATTATGCTAAAAACATCACCAAAATCAGCACTCAAGGCCATTTTCATATATTTAATAATATTACCATAAACCTTTCTTCCTTCTATTACTCCATCATAAATAACATTTAGACTTTGTTTTAAAATAATTATATCACTAGCTTCTTTAGCAATGGATGTTGCAGTGTTTACAGAAATTCCAACATCAGCTTTACTTAATGATGGGGCATCATTTACTCCATCACCCATATACCCTACTACATGACCATTCTTTTGAAATAAATTAACAATTCTTTCTTTTTGAAGAGGATTCATTCTTGCATATACATCGACTTTATCTAACATTAAAGATAACTCTTCATCATTCATTTTATCGATATCACTTCCAAGTAGTATTTTAGAAGTGTTAAGCCCCACCATATTGCATATGTTTTTGGTTGCATAAGGATTATCACCAGTAAGTATTTTAGTTTTTATTCCAATTTCATTAAGTTTAATTAATGTATTTTTAGCACTACTTTTAGCTGGATCTAAAAATCCTACGAATCCTACAAAAGTCATATTTTTTTCAGAAGAAAAATCAAATTTATCTTTACCAGGATACTCTCTTTTTTCACTCAATGCAATTACTTGCATTCCATCACTTGCTAGCATTTTTGCTTTTTCTTTTATTGTATTTATATAATCACTAGTTAATGCAATTGCTTTTCCATTAATTATTAAATTATCACAATCATTTATTATTTCCTCTAAAGCACCTTTAGTTATCATTCTATATGTTTTATTATTTTTAACTACTACACTTTGTTTTTTACGAACATAATCAAAAGGAATTTCATCAATTTTTTCATAATTTTTTAATTGCTCTTGAATATTATTTTTAACAGCATAATTTATTACGGCTTTATCAACAAGATTTTTTATACCTGTACTATAATAACTATTTAAATAAGCATATCCTAATATTGTCTCATTTTCATTTCCTAAAGCATCTATATATTTTTGTAGTGTTATTTTATTTTCTGTAAGTGTTCCTGTTTTATCAGTACAAAGTATATCAATTGCTCCAAGGTTTTGTATAGCTTCTATTTTTTTTACCAATGTTTTTTTCTTAGCTAAGCTTTTGCTTCCCTTAGTCAAGTTTACATTTAAAATCATTGGTAACATACTAGGAGTAATACCTACTGCAACGGATAGAGCAAATAATAAAGCTTCATTAAAATTTTTCTTAATTATTCCATCAATTACAATAACAACGAGACATACTCCAATCATATATTTTATTAATAGATTTGATATACTTTTAATTCCTTTATCAAAATTAGTTAATTCTTTTTTATTATTAACTTCCTTACCAACTCTACCTAAATAGGTATCAAATCCTGTAGAAATTACAAGGCCTGTTCCACTACCGCTTTCTACTGTTGTTCCCATTAAACAAATATTATCAATATCAAAAATTTCTTTAGGAATTTTATTAATTTTATCTAATTTTTCTACTAAAATACTTTCTCCTGTAAATACTGATTCATTAATAAATAAATCTTTACTTTCTATAATTTTTAAATCAGCAGGGATTATTGTTCCAGCATTTAATTTTACTATGTCACCAATGACAACATCCTCAACTTTTACTTCTAATTCTTTGTTATCTCTTATAACTAATACAGTAGAATATATACTACTTTTTAATTTTCTATTAAATTTATATACTGAATAATCTTGAAAAAATCTTATTAAAGCACTAATAAATGCAATTATAATAATTATCATTGATCCAAGCTTATCTTTCAAAAAGAAGTTTATTATAGCTAATACTAATAATATGATAATAAATTCGTCTTTAAAAGCATTTAAAAGAAAATATGTCCAATGTTTTTTTGTATCTTTAATTACTACATTTTTACCATTTTCATCCAATCTTTTTCTTACTACATTATTAGTAAGTCCATTTATATTACTATTATATTTCTTTAAAATATTTTCATTATCCATTTTCGAATCAACTATATACTTTTTTAATATCTCTTGATCATCATTTTTTAAATTTTTATTTTTCTTTTTTATATCAAATATCTGAATCATTTTTATTACCTTCTTATCATAATAAATTATAATACAAAAAAATAAAAAAGTGAATTCACTTTTTATTCTTCTATACACATTTAATAACGTAATTACACTCATTAAATCATTTTCACTTAATTTTTCAATAAATTTTAAATTTCTAATTTCATAGTCAATACTTCTTATATGTTCACATAAAACTGAGCCATGAATTTGTTTGGTATCTTCTAATTGATAATGGGTTGGAAATTCTTTGTTATTAAATATGACTGGACAAATTTTGCTCATGCCCATTTGTAGGATTAAAATCTAAAAAAACTAAATCACCTTGTTTAGGAATATATTTTTTTACCATATTTCTTTTCCTAAACTTTCATCTCATGAAAAATCTTTTGCAAGATTTTTTCCTTTATATTTTTCAAAACGAGAAGCTAAAGATATTTTTTTGTTTTTTGGAATACTAATAATTATTTTATCTTCTTGTTGCTCAATATTTAATATATCATTAGTTTTAATGCTTAAAGACTTTAAAATACTACTAGGAATTCTTATTCCGTTTGAATTACCCCATTTTTGTACTCTCGCTTCCATATTATCACCATCCATTAAAGGTATATACAAAGTTTATATGCTTGTCAGCAAAAAATAAAAAAGTGAATTCACTTTTTTATTAGCAACATCTTGGTTCATAAACATTAGAATATTCATTTTCTTCGCAACAAGTATATGCTGGAGTAAATGTATGTTTATAAACATGATGATTTATTATTCTAGTGTTACAAGGTATTACATGAGGAACTTCATGGCATATATATCTATGGCAACATCTTTCTTGTGGGCATTCCATTATTGGAGGGCACATGTTTGGGCAGCACATTGTTTGTGAAAATCCATCTTTTTTCACTGATTTATCTTCCATTGCTGTTGGGAATTCTTGAGTTGTAAAAGATTTATCATAACATCTTTTATCATTATACATAAAAATACACTATCCTTTCATAGTGTATTTTATGTTTTATTTAATAATATGCGTAGGTTTTAAACTATTATCGTTTTTTGCTTAAATAATCGCAAACTATATCACAATAAATATTTTCATTAAAATTTTCTTCGAATTGATAATATTTTTCTAAATTTTCAGTAATTTTAGCAGCTTCAAATATATATAATTTATCATCTTTCATTTTATTTATAACTTCTAAGTAACCTGCAAGTGTTTTATCAGACATTTTTTCGGGTAGAAAATTAGTTACCATATACTTTCCATCAATAGGTCCAATCACCCTAAAGCAGATATTGTTATCTCTTGTCAAGCTTTTTTCATCAGTGTATTCATAATTATAACTTTTTCCAAAATCATCAAAACATTGTTGATGTTGACTAAAAGAATATTTATATGCAACTATTCCAAGAGCTTCATCCACAATAATTCCTTCTCTATTTTTCATTCTATTTAAGTCATTATCAGTTATAATTATCGCTCTTATTCCTTCTAAATACGAGTCCAACATTTTATTACCTCCTAAAACGGCATTTTAAAATTACCATTAGTCATTTGTTTCATCATAAGTTTCATTTGTTCAAATTGTTTTAAAAGACGATTTACTTCTTCAACACTTCTGCCACTTCCTTTAGCAATTCTCTGCTTCCTAGTTGCTTTAAGAACTTCTGGATGTTTTCTTTCATAAGGAGTCATAGAAAGTATTATGGCCTCAATATGTGCCATTTGCTTAGGCTCAATATTTATATTATTAAGTCCCATTTTTCGTGCACCAGGCATCATTTTTAATATATTTTCTAAAGGTCCAAGTTTTTTTATTTGTTTTAAATTGTTCAAGAAATCTTCTAAGTCATAAGAACCTTTTTTCATCTTTTTAGCTTGTTCTTTAGCTTCATTTTCATCTATAATACCTTCGACTTTTTCAGCAATAGACATTATATCACCCATATCAAGAATTCTTTCAGCCATTCTTTCTGGATAAAATTCTTGCAAGCCATCTAATTTTTCTGAATTACCAACAAATTTAATTGGAACATTAGTTAAATGTCTTACTGATAAAGCAACTCCACCTTTAGTATCACCATCAAGTTTTGTTAATATGCAACCAGTAAGTTCTAAAGCTTCATTAAAACCATTAATTACATTTATTGCATCTTGCCCCATCATTGAATCTATTACTAAGATAGTTTCATCTGGATGGCATAAATTTGTTACATCTTTTAATTCATCCATTAATTTTTCATCAATATGCAACCTTCCAGCAGTATCTATTATTATATAATCATTATTATTTTCTTTAGCGTAGTTTAAAGCTTCACTAACTATATCACATACATTTATTTTGCCTTTGGTAAAAACTGGTATATTTAAAGAAGAACCAATTGTTTGTAATTGCTCAATAGCAGCTGGTCTATAAATATCACATGCAACCAGTAGCGGTTTTTTAGAATATTTTTTTCTAACTAAATTTGCAAGTTTACCACAAGTCGTTGTTTTACCACTTCCTTGAAGTCCAACTAGCATTATAATAGTTGGCTTTTTATTAACTTCTAACGGAACATAATTTTCTCCTAATAAACTAACTAATTCATCTTTAACTATTTTTATAAACAATTCATCAGGTTTAAGACTTTTTTCTACTTCTGCACCAAGAGCTTTTTCTTTAACATTATTAACAAATTCTTTTACAACTTGATAATTAACATCTGCTTCAAGTAAAGCCATACGTATTTCGCGCATTGCATCACTAATATTTTCTTCAGTAATTTTTCCCATTCCTTTAATATTTTTTATAGCATTAGAGATTCTATCTCCCATATATTCAAACATAATATCACCTGTATTTAATTATATCAAATAAAAAGACTTATAAAAAGTCTTTTTAACTTAGCACATTCCTCCAGCTATTACATAATATTTTCCTATTGCACCAGATTCTGTTAAATTACCAATTCTAAACATATATGAACTTGATTTACTTGAATCACTAAATGTTGAATATTTTCCAATTAATGTTGTAGTATCACTTCCTACTTTAAATAGTTTAGGATCAACTAAGGTGTATGTACCATTTTCATATGTAATTTGACTAGAATAATAAATATTTCCAGATGATGGTCCACCATCATTAGTGGAAACAATATATTTACAGTCAAAATAGTCTTCTGTATAGCATACGCCACCAGAAATAACATAATATTCTGCCACGCTACCTTTTTCAGATAAACTGCCTATTTTAAACATATAATTATTAGATGTACTTGTATCACTAAATGTTGAATATTTTCCAACTAATGTTGTGGTATCACTTCCTATATTAAATAGTTTAGGATCAACTAAAGTATATGTACCACTTTCAAATTTAACTTGATCAGAATAATAAATATTGCCAGATGATGCTCCACCATTATTAAAAGCTGTTACATATTCACATTCATAATAATCTTCTGTATAGCCATTATAAGCATTTAATAAATTATAATTAGCTTTTTCTAAAGTTGCATTATCAAGTTTTTCTACATTATACGTTTCTTCTCTAATTATATCATTATAATTAACTGTATTATTTGTCGAATCTATAATATTTGATAATGCGAAAATATTTTTGGTATTAACTTTACTGTTTGAAACATTAATACTATTCTTATAACCGATTTTTTCTCCAATTTTTATAAGATTATTATATTTATATCCCATTAATCCTGCTGATGATGTTTTTAATTTAGGATATTTTTTACTCAAATTTGGTTTTGTTTCATATAACAATGTCAACCAATCACTATCATCTGTCACATATACTGGATATTTTTTGCTTTTACTATCCAAATAAGTATCAATCTGATATTCTGCTAATGTTTGCGTTGATTTATGAATTTTCATTGTATCATATGGAACAAAACTTTCACCATTATTTGAAATAAAATCTGACCAATTTGTACCATCTTTAACCTTATATTTCTTTTCATCTACTACAAAATTAATATATTTAACTTTATCTTCTTTTTTTATAGTAATATCCTTTAGGGAATAATCGTCATTTTTATCTTTACAATCTAAAATAATTTCATTACTACTTGTTGCCATCTTAAATGTTGATGTACATAAGGCACTAGTCTTAATTTCTTCTTTTGTCATATTTGAAGCATTGGTATTACCCATATAATATACTTCATGATTTCCTGTTTCTAAATGTGTTGCTTCAAATTTTCCATCACTTGTAATTGAAACATCTTGATGTTCTGAAAAAAATACTAGATTTCCTTCTGTCACTAAAACTTTATTATTATTTTCATTTTTATAAACTGTTCCATACATTGAATAAGTTTCGTCTACTAATTCAGTGTCTATTCCCACTGTTGCTTTAAAGATTTTTCCTTGATAATCATTTTGAGGCGTTTCTAAGTATTTATATAATATTTTCATTGTATATGTTTTTTTAGTATTTGCTTCAATACTAATTGCAGTTTTTAAATATGATTTATCTTTATTAGTTACTGGTAGTGGTGTTTCACCTACTACACTACCAGTTTCATCTTCTAGTGTATAGACCAAATCTTCATTAAATTCATTTGTTATATTTTCCATATAAATATTATATTCAACTGGAACATTACTTATATTTTCAACAGTAAATTTTTTTATACATGAATCTCCTGGTATTATATTACTACAATTTATTTCTTGTGTTCCAGTAAATACTATATTTAATTCTTTAGTTTTAATTATTGTCTCTGTTTTATTATTTTCTTTTATTTTCGCACTAAAAAATGCATATGATACTCCGATTACTGATAATAGTACTATTAATATGCCTAAAGCTATTAACATACGTTTTCTATTTTTTATTTTCATAAATATCTACCTCTATTACAATTATATCTTTTTTTACTATTGAAGCAAATAAAAAACAAAATGCTTTACACTATTTTGCTTTTTTATATTTTAAATAATATTCTATTTTCCCAGTTTCTTTAAATAAATTCCAATATTCTTTTTTTGTCATTTTAATTACCCTTTCTAATTATATAATGGGTAATTATTTTATTTTTTATTCAGTTTCATTAAAGCCAAATTCATTTATATATTTATCTTTATCACGCCAATTTTTAATAGTTTTAACATATAACTCTAAATAAACCTTTTTTCCAAGTAATTCTTCAATGTCTTGACGCGCAAGCATTCCTACTTTTTTTAATCTTGCTCCTTGTTTACCAATAATTATTTTTTTTATGGCATCCCTATCAACTATAATATCAACATTAATATTTATAATATCTTTTTTTTCTTCAAAATTTGTTGTTAGACAAGTTAAACTATGTGGTACTTCTTCAATAGTTAAATGAAGTAATTTTTCTCTAACAAGTTCACTTATCATAAAATATTTAGAAACTGAAGTAATTGTATCATCATCATAATATTTTACATTATCAGTTAAATATTTTTTTATTACATCTATAAGGGTTTCAATATTATCAAATTTCATAGCAGATACAGGAACTATATCTGCAAACTCTAATAAATCTTTGTATTGATTTATCATCATTATTAATTTTTCGTTATTAATTCTATCAATTTTATTCATTACCAAAATCACTGGAGTTTTATTACCTTTTAAATCTTCAATTATTTTTTTATCACCAGGTCCAAGACCCGTAGAAGCATCAATAACAAATAAAATTGCATCAACATCATGCATTAATGAATAAGACTGTTTATTTAAAACTTTTCCTAATTTTTCTTTTGGTTTATGAATACCAGGAGTGTCTACAAATACTATCTGACTATCTTCATCATTATACACTGCTTGAATTATATTTCTTGTTGTTTGGGCTTTATTTGAAGTGATGGCAACTTTATGTTCCACTACTGCATTTAATAAAGTACTTTTTCCAACATTTGGTCGCCCAATTAAACTTACAAATCCACTTCTCATAAAAACCTCCGTTACTAAAACATATTTACAAAATATGGTCCAAATACAAATAAACAAATTACTACTGCTACAAGTGATAAAACAAAACTAGCTGCACTTCCACAATCTTTAGCAATCTTAGCTAGTGGATTAATCTCTAATGTAGTTAGATCAACTGCAGCTTCAATTGCCGTATTAACAAGTTCCATACCTAAAATTATTCCTAAGGCAATAAATACAATTGCCCATTCTGACAACTTAATTCTAAAAAATAATCCTAAAATTACAGTAAATGTTGTAGCTATTGCATGAACCCACATACTTTGTTCATATCTATAAGCATACATTAAACCTTCAATAGAAAATTTTATGCTTCTAAAAAAGCGCATTATTCCTTTTTTCTTTATTTCATCTCGTGATACATATTTCATTTAACAACCTCTCCTGCAAATCAAACATAATTTTTTCTTCTTCTTTACTATTTACATGATCATATCCTAAAAGATGTAGTAACCCATGGCAAGCTAAAAAAGCAAGTTCTCTTTTTTCTGTATGACCGTATTCTTTTGCTTGACTAATCATTTTAGGAATACATATATATATATCACCTAAAACTCTTATGTTATTATACACTAAATCTTCGTTATCTTCAAATGCAAATGAAATAACGTCAGTTACTCTATCTATATTTCTATATTCTCTATTTATTTTATGAATAGTTTCTTCATCAACAAATATAACACTAAATACAGCATTTTCTACTTTTTGATCTTCTAGTGTATGAGAAAATACTTCGTCTAGGAAACTATAATCTTTGTCATATCCATATTCATCAGTTATCGTAATATCATTCATTAAAACCACCAAATCCCCATTATTTTTAAAAAGTATAATACTATTAAAATAGTAAGAGCAATACATACTATATTATAAACAAAATCACGTTGTAAAAATTTAGGTAAGTGTTTTTTTATAGCACATAATCCAATATATAGTAAAAAACCTATTATAGCACCACATACATTTAAAATAATATCATCAATATCAAAACTTCTACCAATTTGAAGTTGTACTACTTCTACTGTTAAACTCGAAATTATACTTACAGCTAAAATATGTGATACTTTACTTGCTTTTATATATCCTGAAACAAAATATCCAAATGGAATAAAAATAACTATATTTCCAATTACATTATACATAAATAATTTACTACCAATTTCATATCTTGTAATTTCTGTAAATGGAATTAGATTATATCCCCCTGATGTATTTGTTTCAACATTTGTAAGTAATTGATATAAAAGTAATACATATATTATAAAAATCAAATTTAAAAATTCTTTATAAAAAATAAATTTTTCTTTATGTATTGATAAATAAGTAAGTCTTATCGTTGATAAGATAACAACAAATATAACTAACATAGGCCATGTACTACTTATTGCATTTTGTACTGTTTGTAACATATTATTCTACCTCTTTTTCTTCTTCAATAAAATTTTCTTGTTTAGAAATAATTTCTTCAACTGAAGTAAAAACTTCTACATACATTGTACTATTATTTACGTCTTTTTTCAAAACTTTTTGATTAATAATATGTTCTTTTTCACTCAATTTCATTTTAATCTTCTCATTTGATAATTCTAAAGCCTTAACTAGTGCTTGTTCTTCACTGTATTTATAGCTTTTATTTTCAACTTCATATTCTCTTAGCAATATAAAATTTGCACCAAATACTTTAAACATTTTTTTCTTTTTTGTAACATAGTTTTTAAGTCTACTGCGAAATATTTTTTTATCATTTACGGCAAAATTATATCTTTTTTTACCAGTAGTTTTCGATTTTGTATAATTAAGAGGAAGTTTTACATTCGATGAATACCATACTTCTGCATAAACTTCACCATTTGCACAAACACTATTTTTTACTTCTTCGTTAAATTTTATTGAGCCGCTGATTAAAATATCGCCCTCATTTACATAATCACCAACATTTTTTAATTCTTGCCCCTTAGTATAGTTAATCTTTCTTATTACACCACTTTTTTTAGCAACTAAATTACATTTTGAATCATCGTTTGTAATATCTGTTATAATTCGTTCTTCAACTCTTACTACATAAATCATTCCTTTTTTCTCAATTTCAAGCCATTCTAAGTTTTTTGGATACTTTTTTAATATTTTATTTTTTATTTGATTTAATTCTTTATAATTTTTTTCCCAAGTAAATTTTTTTACACCATAATCTTCTAAAGAACTGGCTACTATATCTCTTATATATTTTTTAGAATGTATTACACGTACAGATATTATTGTATTAGAAAATATAAATAAAAGGATAATAGCCAGTAGGATATTTAAAAACAATACCTTTTTTGTTTTAATTATATTTATAATTTTATCTAGTCCTGTACTTCCTTTAATATTAAATTTATAACTTACTAAATATTTTTTTAATTTAAAATAATCTTCTAACATAACTTCAAATTCTAATTCATTTTTTTTATAATTTATTTTCGAAATACTTATACCTAATTCAAATATTTTTAATAATAATTTGTTTTTATTTTTGGCTTTAACAGATACTATTAACTTATGATTTTTATTTTTCATTTATCATCCTCACTGTATCTATATTTCCTTTAATTAAAATTTCTTCTTTATTCATTTCAAGAATTTTGATATTTTCACCCTTAACATCAAGTACAAATTTTTCAAATTTTAACATTAAATTTTTATCATTAAGTTTTAATAATTTTTGATAATTATATGCATGAAGTTTATCTTCAAATATATCAATATAATACTCATGATCTATTAAAAAATCACGTAAATTATTAATTATTTTCATGGTATCACCTTATGAAAATATATGAAAAAAGACTCAAAATAATGAGTCTTATATTTTAAGGTTTTGAATTTCTTCTATTGATAAATCAGTAACTTTTGCTATATTTTCAATACTCGTACCCATAGCTAACATTTTCTTTGCTATTTCTAACTTTTCTTCTTTTTTTCCGGACTCAATACCTTCTTCAATACCTTCTAATCTTTCACTATTTAGAATCATTTCTTGATCTTCTTCCGGATCAAATAATATCTCGGCAAATTCTTCTGCACTTAATTTCTTCTTAAACTTTTCCATTATCTTACCCCTTATCTTACTTCCTTGTACAAGTTCTTCCATTTTCTTTATACTTGTACAATTTAGCATCGCAAGATTCTTCTCTTTCTCGCTAATATTATTATAATCCATTTCTTTATATTTGC
>OJMO01001645.1_pt1 | contig 13513 bp, 9 predicted proteins | sample 1597241 | NCBI WGS metagenome assembly OJMO01 (sample SAMEA2452129, study PRJEB22498) | human gut metagenome | biome: human feces; feature: human gut; material: feces | place: Australia | collected 2012 | reverse complement strand
TGTATGGATTATTTTTGCTATCATGTGTGTGTTCTTGTTTAGTTTTTATGGTAAAAAATTTAAACAATTAAAAGAAAAAAGAAAGCAATATGAAGAAAAATTAGCTCAAGAAAAAGATATGTTTTCTCATCTTACAAGTGATGTTTTTGATAAGATTGAACCAATTGATCTAACAAGAGCTGTTATTTTTCATATTAATGCGAAAGAAGATCGTCTATATGAAGATGATAACTATGATGGAAATATTATTCCTTATTTGACACATGAGGAATTATTGATTTATACAATGTACCAATTAGAATGTTCTTTAGAAGGGGGAAGAGGTTCAATCCATTCGTTTTTTATAACAGAACCTTATTGTAATTATCGACCTTATTATAAAGAAGCATTTGAAACAATGAAATGTTATGATATTGCTCATTTATTAGAAGAAGCTGAAAAATTAGCTATTTTAATTGAAAATGATCAAGAAGATGAAATTGATGAAACAAGTGAATACGCTACATACAATTTCTCTGATTTTACAAATGAATTTGTTTCTTTATTACGTTCTTCAGGAATTGGTGATAAATTAGGAGAATACATTAAAGAACATAAAGAAAGTTTTATTGAAAAGGATGATGAAAATGAAAAAAGAATTAGCGAGTAAATATGATCATAAAAGTGTTGAAAAAGGTAAATATCAACATTGGTTAGAAAAAGAATATTTTAAAGCAGGAGATGTTTCTAAAAAGCCTTATGCAATCGTTATTCCACCACCAAACGTTACAGGTAAACTTCATTTAGGACATGCTTGGGATACAACTTTACAAGATATGATTATTCGTTATAAAAGAATGCAAGGTTATGATGCTTTATGGCTTCCTGGTATGGACCATGCCGGAATTGCTACACAAGCTAAAGTAGAAGCAAGAATGAGAGAAGAAGGAATTTCTCGTTATGATTTAGGAAGAGAAGGTTTTTTAGAAAAAGCTTGGTCTTGGAAAGAAGAATATGCCGAAAATATTCATAGTCAGTGGGCTAAACTTGGTTTATCTCTTGATTATGATAAGGAAAGATTTACTTTAGATGATGGTTTATCTCATGCTGTTAGAAAGGTATTTGTTGATTTCAGCAGTATCCTTATAGTTGGCATAAGCAACAACCGGACCTTGTCCACTGGGGTTGACTTGCAGTACTGCGAGCAGTGGGTGTTCTTTCTTTATTTGGGCAAAGTCGGCAGTTTGTGCCTTGTTCTCACCCTTTAAAGCGGCAGCAAGACTGTCGGCTGTGCTGGTAGCTTGGGCTACGGCAGGAGCTTCGGTAGCTGCGCTGTCTGCCTCTTCTGCCGGAGTTTCGCTTGCAACGATGGCACGCAACTTGGTGTCGGCAGCTTGCAGATAAGGAGTAACGTCTTTGGCTGTGTATGTTTCCCAGAATTCCAGATTGGCAGAACCTTGTAATAATTTTCTTACACGTTCAGGCTCTTTGATACCCGGAAGTTCTACCATGATACGGCCCATTTTGTCTTCCAGACTCTGGATATTGGGCTGAACTACACCGAAACGGTCGATACGGGTACGAAGTACATTGTAGGAGTTGTCAACAGCTGCCTTTACTTCTTCGCGCAATACTTTCTCAACTTCCGCGTCGGTAGATTTCTGAGTTACCTTGTCTTTTAATTGTTGGGTTGCGAACAGCTGTGACAGCGGAGCACCCGGAGCAAGCTTGTGATACTCTCTGACGAATAGGGTGATCACGTCATCCTGGCTTGTGGTAGCTTGTTTGGCGGCAGTGACCAATGCTTGGTTGAATGCTTCGTCAGTCTTGTTGTCAGCCAATACTTTGATGACATCGGGTACGGAAACTTCAAGGATGACGTTCATACCACCCTTCAAGTCCAAACCTAAACTGATTTCCATCTCACGACATTGTTTCAGCGTCCAATTGCCGAAATACACTTTCTCATTAGCCAGAGAATCGAGGTAGTCCTGCTCTACTTTCACATCGCCTTTTGCAAACTCTTTGGCCTTACTTGTGTAATGGCGAGTTACAAAAGAGAAGGAGAGATAGAACACACACACCAGTGTGAGCAATATCGCAAAAACCCTTACAAATCCTTTGTTTTGCATGTTACTTTTAGTTTATTATGATTACTTTTTAATTAAATTCTGTTGCATACAAGGCTGCAAATATAGCTTTTTTTTCACAAATCTTACTTCATACCGCGATTTTTTAACATCGGGTCTAATTGAGGCTCAGTTCCTCTGAAGTTTTTATAGAGAGTCATCGGGTCTTCGCTGTCTCCTTTTTCCAGAACATTCTGGCGGAAGAGGTCGGCTGTCTGCTTGTCGAAGATACCGTGTTCCTTGAAAGCTTCGAAGGCATCGTTGTCCAGAACATTGGCCCAGAGATAGCTGTAGTAGCCTGCAGCATAACCGCCGATGATGTGGTTGAAGTATGTGGTACGGTAGCGGGGAGCTATTTCCGGAATCAGCCCCAGTTGGTCCATCGCTTCTTTTTCGTATGCAACGACATCAAGACCTTCGGTATCAGTCAGGTTATGCAGGTTCATGTCGAGGATGGCGGCGGCCAGCAACTCGGTAGTCATGAAACCCTGGTTGAACGTTTTCTGGTTCAGTATCTTTTCAATCAGGCTGTCGGGAATGACCTCGCCGGTCTTGTAATGCTTGGCATACATTTTCAACACTTCGGGTTCGGTAGCCCAATGCTCGTTGATTTGAGAGGGGAGTTCCACGAAGTCGCGCACGACATTGGTGCCTGAAGTACCTTTATACTGGCATTGGGTCAATAATCCGTGCAGGGCATGGCCGAATTCATGGAACAAAGTTTCCACTTCGTCGATGGTCAGCAGGGAAGGAGTGTCGCCTACGGGCTTGGTGAAGCTGCATACGTTGCATACCAATGGACGTATGCTGCCTTGTTGTTCGCGGTAATTGCTCATCCAGGCACCACCGCTTTTGCCGGGACGGGGGAAGTAATCTACATAGAAGATTCCTACTTGTGAGCCGTCTGCGGCTTTCACTTCAAACACTTCTACATCGGGATGATAGACGGGGATACCTTCGAGCTTTGTCAGCGTGATGCCATAGAGCTTATTGGCAACGGCAAAGGCGCCTTCACGTACGTTTTCCAGTTTGAAGTAGGGCTTAATCTCTTCTTCTTCGAGGTTATATTTCTCCTTACGGAGTTTTTCGGTGTAGTACCACCAATCCCATGCTTCCAGTTTCTCTCCTTTGCCTTCCTTGTCCATCAGCTTTTGCAGTTCGGCTGCTTCGGCTTTTGCTTTGGGGAGTGCATAACTCCACAAGTTGTTGAGGAAGTCCATCACGGCGGTGGAATTCTTTGCCATTGTATTGTCCAATACAAAGTTGGAGTAACAGTCGAAACCCAGCAGTTGCGCCTTTTCAAGTCTCAGGCGTACGATGTCGGTAATGATTTTCTTGTTGTCGTTCTTGTCATTGTTATTGCCGCGGTTGATGTAGGCCTTGTACATCTGTTCGCGTAGCGGCCGGTTAGCAGAGTATTGAAGGAAAGGCAGGCGGCTTGCATTATGGAGGGTAAACAGCCATTTGCCTTCCTGTCCGGTGGCACGGGCTTCAGCCATGGCGCTTTCGCGGAACCATTGGGGAAGTCCGGCGAGGTCTTCCTCTTTTCCTACATAAAGCTTGAAGTCGTTGTTTTCGTTCAGGATGTTGTTGCTGAACGTGATTCCGAGTGTGGAAAGCTGCTTGTTGATCTCACGCAGACGGGCTTGTTTGTCGGCCGGAAGATTGGCGCCGGAACGGATAAATTTCTTATGGGTCTTTTCCAGCAGCCTTTGTTGTTCGCGGGTCAGGCCGAGAGCATCTTTCTGGCTGTAGACAGCATCCACTTTCTTGAAAAGCTCTTGGTTGAGGGAAATGTTGTCTTCATGTTCGGCCAATGTTGGAGCCAGTTTCATGGAAAGGGCTGTCAGTTCATCGGTAGTTTCGGCCTCCGTCAGGTTGAAAAATACACCGCCTACACGGTCCAGGGTGGGAGAGCTGTTGTCGAGGGCAACAATGACATTTTCGAAAGTAGGGGCTTCCGTATTGTCAATGATGGCTTGGATGTTGGCATTTTGCTCTTCCATGCCTTTCTGGAATGCGGGTTCATAGTGCTCCAACTTGATTTTATCGAATGGAGGCACGCCATTGGGTGTTTGAAACTCGGTAAGGAACGGATTGCTTTCCGTCTGGGTGGCACAGGAGTACATCATACAACTTGCTGCTAAAATTAGAATACATTTCTTGAACATTGTTTTCTAAGTATTAAATGTTTAAGTATTAATTTTCAATATCTCTTAGTGATATAGCACCATATCGGATAGTGGTCTGACTCTTTGATGGAGCGGTCTACTGTACAATTGTAGGCTCTCAGGTTCTTGCTTGTCAGTATGTTGTCTATCCGGAAATAGAATCTGTTCTGGTTGTAGGAGATGCCCAGCCCCCGTCCTGATTGGGTGAATGCGTCGTCCAAATCCTGGGCGATGGTGCGGTGGGTATAGGAGATGGGGGTATCGTTGAAATCGCCGCATACAATAATGTAAGGATGCGGTGAAGCGGCTATTTCATGTGCAATAGTGTCAGCTTGCGGGGCACGGATGGCCGATGCTTCTGCCAGCTTGCGTATGAGCAGGCGTGCGCCGCTTTTCACTTTTTCCTTTTCGGGAGATTTCAGCATGTCTTCGTACACGACTTTATCGGCTTTGGTCAGCTTGTTGGACTCCAGATGATTGTTGATGAGGGTAACCGTGTCTTCCCCAATCTTGATTTCATAGAGTACCGAACCGTTGTATTCGCTGGGATAATCCAATATGCGTGACGAGAGAATCGGAAATTTAGAGTAACATGCTATCTTGTTGGTATGTCCCTTTCCGCTACCCACTGTGTTGATGCGGTGGTATGGATATGCCTTGAGTTCCCGCTCTACGTCTTTTTGTGAAAGATGCTTTGAGGATTGTACTGTGGAATATTCCTGCAGACAGAGGATATCGGCGCCACTTTCCTTCAAATAGGTCAATATCGGGTTTTTGCCATCTTGTTTGGCGGCACCGTCAAATCCCATAATGTTGTAGGAGAGCAGTTTGATACTTGTTTCCGGTAAGTGGTCTGTATGGAAGTTGATGGGCAGATAGGTACGTATCTGCGAATAGCAGAGCAACATCCCTATTAGGGGCAGCAAAGCCGACCTATAGCGCTGGATGACCAGCCAAAAAATGAGGAAGCCGGCATTTATCATCAGGAACACGGGAAATGTCAGCCCCAGGCACGATTGCACCGGATGTGTGACCGGCTGGATGTGCGGACTATAGGCGGTGAACAGTAATAGGCCCGTAAATAAGGCATTGACCGCTAAAATCAGAAGAGCGACAAAATTACCGAGATGCTTCATTATAATAGTTGAAAATTGAAAGGTGAAAACTGAAAATAAGAGTGGCGGTTATATTCTCATTTCTCATTTTTCATTTTCCGTTTTCCATTGGTTTAACGTTTACTCGCGTCGAACAAGCTTTTCTTTTCCTCTGTAGTAAGGCTTTCGTATCCCGATTTCTTTAATTTGTCGAGAATGCGGTCTATCTCGTCGGATTGGGCTTTTTTCCGTGCGTTGTAATCATAATCTTTTTGTTTGCCAGTACCGTAGTGTACTTTCATTTTCGGCTTTCTGGGTTTGAAGCTGACGATGGAAACTAAGGTATCCAGACATTTGTTTATCCATGAGGTCAGGTCACTACCTTTGCTGAGGCTGGCGGCAAACCATACCCCTGCCAGCGCACCTCCTAAATGTGCGATGTGTCCACCGGCATTGCTGGAGGTGATGAACAGTAAATCGGTGCCTATAACGATGAGTGCCAGGTATTTCAGCCGGATGGTTCCGAACAGCAGTAGCCGTATCGGATAGTTGGGCTCGCGATAGGCGGTGGCGGCTACAATGGCAAGTACAGAGGCAGAAGCGCCCAGCATGAAAGAATAGTCTGTCATGGGACGGAAATACGGGAAAATGTTATAGGCGGCCATATAGAGCAGACCGCCGCAAATTCCTCCCAGAATGTATACACCCCGGAGATGCTTTGCAGAGAAGAAACTCAGGAACAGTGCACCGAACCAGTAAAGCCACAGCATATTGAAAAGAATGTGCATGAATCCTGCATGCATGAACATATATGTCAGTAGTGACCATGGTTGCAGGATGAAGCGTAGGACTGATGCCGGCAGTTCCAACCATTCGAATACGCCTGCTATGCTCCGGTTGAACAACTGGAACATGACTTCGGTTAGCGTAGTAAGTATGAATACCGCTACATTGATGTAAATCAGTTGGATATAAATGTTCCCCCTACGGAAGGTTTCTTTCAAATCAGTTATAATAGTAGCCATTTCCTCTGTTCTTTTTTCTCCAGTACATAATTAGGATAAAGCCGAATACCATACCACCCAGATGTGCGAAGTGAGCCACATTGTCTCCTGCACTGTTTGCAAATCCGGCATAAAGTTCAATCAAGGCATATCCGATAACAAAATATTTGGCCTTGATGGGAACCGGTAACGGGAAGATGAACATTTGCTGGTTGGGGAACAACATGCCGAATGCCAGCAGAATGGCGTATACTGCTCCCGAAGCTCCCACGGTAGTCATCATATTGAGATATTCCTCCATCGGGATGATGGCCATGCCAGTATTTACGCTGTCATAGGCGGAAAGTACTGTCTCATAATGAATATACTGTACCACCTCCTGGATAATTCCGGCTCCTATACCGCACACCAGATAGTAGAACAGAAATCGTTTTGGCCCCCATACCTGCTCTAAAATACGTCCGAACATCCATACAGCAAACATGTTGAAAAATATGTGCGCGAATCCGGCGTGCATGAACATATATGTTATCAATTGTGCTGCATTGAAATCTTCGGCAAGGAAAAAATGCAATCCCAGATATTGGGCGAGGTCGATGCCGTAGCTTTGGGCGACGATGGTACCCAGAAACATCAGCACATTAATGATTAAAAGGTTTTTGGTTACAGTAGGTATAGTATTCATAATCTGTTGTTTCAATTCATTTTACAGTTCAAAAACAGTTGCCTGTTTTTGCTTTCTCCGGCAAAAATACGAATAAATTCTGTTCTATAACAGAAAAAGCAGATTCTATTCCTTCTTTTTCGTTGTTTTCCAATATTTTTTTAATGTTTTTATTTGATATTCAGAAATATTGCTCTATTTTTGTGGAGGTTTGTGATGAAAAGTAAAAATATCTTTTGTGTAACATATTAATTAATTTTAAGCATTATGAATAAGGCGGAACTTATTAGCGCTATGGCAGCGGAGTCTGGTTTGTCAAAGACTGATTCAAAGAAAGCATTGGATGCATTTATCGCATCAGTCACTAAGGCAATGAAGGCCGGTGATAAAGTATCATTGGTTGGTTTTGGAACTTTCAGTGTGGTGGAAAGAGGAGCGCGTATGGGTATCAACCCCTCTACTAAAAAGCCTATCGAGATTGCTGCAAAGAAAGTTGTTAAATTCAAACCAGGTACGGAATTGACAGCTGAATAAGAACAGTATACTCAACATACAAAGAGGGGACGTTTTACAAAGAGCGTCCCCTCTTTGTATGTTGAATATCTTGTGAGGCCATAAAAACAAGCCTGCTTGTTTTGTACTGATTTCGGTTTACGCTATCTTTGCACGCAGGAAAATACATTTGAATCATGAATATAGAACAGAAACTGGTATCGTCCGTCATCGGCGGACTGAAAGCGCTTTACGGACAGGATGTTCCTGCCGCACAAGTGCAGTTGCAGAAAACCAAGAAAGAATTTGAGGGACACCTCACGCTGGTTGTATTCCCTTTTCTCCGTATGTCCAAGAAAGGACCGGAGCAGACGGCCCAGGAAATCGGTGAATACTTGCAGGCAAACGAGCCTTCGGTTGCAGCATTTAATGTCATCAAGGGCTTCCTGAACCTGACCATTGCCTCCTCTGCGTGGATAGAATTGTTGAATGGCATTCATGCGGACAAGCAGTACGGTATCGTGGCTGTTACTGACAACTCTCCATTGGTGATGATTGAGTATTCTTCTCCCAACACCAACAAACCGCTTCATTTGGGCCATGTACGCAATAATCTTTTGGGAAATGCGCTGGCTAATATAGTGGCTGCCAACGGTAATAAGGTAGTAAAGACAAATATTGTCAATGACCGTGGAATTCATATCTGCAAGTCCATGTTGGCATGGCAGAAGTACGGAAATGGTGAAACTCCCGAATCATCCGGCAAGAAGGGAGATCACTTGATTGGCGATTACTATGTTTCCTTCGACAAGCATTATAAAGCGGAAGTGAAAGAACTGATGGCCAAGTTCCAAAGCGAAGGCATGAATGAGGAAGAAGCCAAAGCCAAGGCGGAAGCTGAATCTCCTTTGATGAAGGAGGCTCGTGAAATGCTGGTAAAGTGGGAGGCCAATGACCCGGAAGTACGTGCGCTCTGGAAGAAGATGAACGACTGGGTGTATGCAGGTTTTGACGAGACTTACCGTATGATGGGTGTAACTTTTGATAAGATATATTACGAATCAAACACGTACCTCGAAGGTAAGGAGAAGGTAATGGAGGGCCTGGAGAAAGGCTTCTTCTACCGGAAAGAAGATGGCTCTGTATGGGCAGACCTCACGGGTGAGGGGTTGGACCACAAGCTACTGTTGCGTGCGGACGGTACATCCGTCTACATGACGCAGGATATAGGTACTGCCAAACTCCGCTTTGCAGATTATCCCATCGACAAGATGATTTATGTGGTAGGCAACGAACAGAATTACCATTTCCAGGTATTGTCCATCCTGCTCGACAAACTGGGCTTCGAATGGGGTAAAGGGTTGGTGCACTTCTCTTACGGTATGGTGGAACTTCCCGAGGGCAAGATGAAGAGCCGCGAAGGTACAGTAGTTGATGCTGACGACTTGATGGCGGAGATGATTGATACAGCCAAGGAAACCAGCAATGAACTGGGTAAGCTGGATGGTCTGACAAAGGAAGAGGCAGACAATATCGCCCGTATCGTTGGTCTGGGTGCCTTAAAGTACTTCATCCTGAAAGTGGATGCCCGCAAGAACATGACATTCAATCCAAAAGAGTCCATCGACTTTAATGGTAATACGGGGCCGTTCATCCAATATACTTATGCACGTATCCAGTCTGTTCTCCGCAAGGCAAAAGAGGCCGGTATCGAAATCCCTGCCCAGTTACCTGCCGGCATTGAACTGAGTGAGAAGGAAGAGGGACTGATACAGATGGTTGCCGACTTTGCCGCTATTGTGAAGCAGGCAGGTGAGGATTACAGCCCGTCCATCATTGCAAACTATACGTATGACCTTGTGAAGGAATATAACCAGTTCTACCATGACTTCAGCATTTTGCGTGAGGAGAACGAAGCAGTGAAGGTATTCCGCCTTGCATTGTCCGAGAATGTAGCCAAGGTGGTACGCTTAGGTATGGGATTGCTGGGTATTGAGGTACCTGACAGAATGTAACTTTACGCAAGTTTCTTATAAATGAAAGCGGAGCGTAGCCGGATTGATTCTCGGCTATGCTCCGTTTTTCTGTTTTATGTTCTATTGTTGGCTTTGCAACATGTCCTTTATTTCTTATACCAATTTTTGTGGGTGCTTCCGTCCGATTTGACCCATTCGATGAAGTCGGGATATGTGTTGTATATCTTTACGCCCTCTGCAGGTATATTGAAATCTACGATGTTGGGGAGGTTGATTCCGAAGGGCATCAGTTGTATTTCCTCTTTATAGCGTGCAATATAATAGATTCCTGCTGAGGTGTTCGACACATCGTCCTGGGTATTGAAGAGCTTCATATCGGCTTTGTTGGTGGGCGGATAATTCACTAAGTGTACCTCTCTGTTTCTGTCGTTGACAAAAATGAACGGGTTGTAGGGAGGATTCACAGAGTTGTCTTTGGAAGAGATGTCTATCACTTCAGTGGTGACAGTGATTTTTTGTCCCAGCACTTTCTTGATATCGTTAAAAAGAGTGATGGTGGGGTGTGACTGTCCCGTTTCCATTTCCCAGCTGTCTGAACCGGTGACATTGATGCTCCTTACTTTGGACGGGTCGATATTGGAAAGTTGGTAACCGAATCCGCAAATGTAGCTCCCTCCATTGTGGATAGGGGTAAACTCATCCATAATTTTATATATCTTATCGTCCAGAGCACTTTTGTAGATGGTGGATTGGTATTCGACCACTACATCGTTCATGTCATAATCTCCTTCAGAGGGCCATTGGTCCTCATAGGTCAGTGTACCATAAACAGTATATTCCAGGTTGCTGGGCGGATCTACCGGAGGCAGTTCTGGTCCTTCAGGGTCAATGGCATTGGCTTCTGCTATCTTGACATAGAATGTGGCGTCACAGTAGTCGTAGTCTGTATTGTCTTCGAATCCGATGGCTACAATCTGGTTTGTTCCTCCATCGCGCAGGGCTACCACGCGTTGTGCATTGTCACTGTTCATAGAACTGTAAGAAAAGCGGGTGTGACCGGTCTTCTTGATGTTTCCGTTGTTAAAGCCCATTCCTTCCAGACACCAGCCTAGAGTAACGCCGGCAGGGAATTTATCTTCGAACTGCTGTGTACTTTTATTCCAATATTTCAGTTTCATTTCATGGCCGCAGAGTAGTCTGCCCGTTCCGCTTGACTTGCTGATGGGGGACGCATTAGGGAATGCAAGGATTTTCTGGACCGTGCTTTCAGTAGGGACTTCGTTGGTCGGATAGGTGAAATATCCGATGGTATTGTTCCATCCGGCACCACTGCTAATGAATACAAGACTCACTTCCGTCGCTTTGGTGATTTTGATTTCGGATGTTGTGTTATTGTTGAGCCATTCCGGATGCATGACTTTTATTCCTTCTTTGGCCACCTTGGTATATGTTTTTTTGATGCTGTACAGAATTTCAGCCGGTGGCATACTCAAGATACTTTCTATATTGACTGGAAGACCATAAACATCCCAATCCGTACCCGGAATGAGTTTCCAATCGTCAGGATAGCTGTAGCCGCCTGCTGTCGTTGCCCTTGTGTTGGTTTGCAAGGATGCTATATATTCCGCCTGGTCAAAATTGATTTCTTCATTGGACACTGCTAACTTGACCGGAGAAACGGCACCGGGATAGTCACTGTAAATCCATATTTCCGTAATGTCGGAGGGGATGGTGATTTTCCCTGAGTACTGCCCTTTTTTGTCTGTGGAGGCTGCATAGATGGGGGAGAGCTTCTCATCTTTTATCCAAGAGTTGTTCTCTTCCTTCATGGGATTCTGATTGTAGAGCTCGAAAATAATGTAATAGTCGTTGGTGAAACCATAGTCGACGTTCAGTTTTACTTCTTTCGTCAGACTGAAATCGAATACCTCTGTGGGATTCAACGGTGTATTCTTATCTCCTTGATACACGTCTTTTTCCATACAACTGCTGAACAGAGATATTGCCAGTAACAGAATGGAAGTTCTTTTGGTAAAGAAAATTTTATTCATACCTTTCATTTTTTGTTTGTTTGCTTGCTGTAATTGCCTTTAGCACAAATATATATATTTATTTGATATAGAAAGAAAACTTTCACTTGTTTCGACCGTCTTGGAGCTCTTTTATGAGAATAACGGTAAAAGCAACCTTAAATTGGAAGGGAAAGATGAAAGAAAAAAGAAAATCCTCCTTTGCCGGATATTTTGTCCGGCAAAGGAGGATTTTGTATCATGTACTTTCATTTTACTTTTTCTTGGCTGTTGAAGTGGCCTTGGTTGTCGCTGCCTTCGTCGCCTTACTGGTTTTCGTTGTTGACTTGGCTGTGGGCTTGGTTACCTTTGCAGTCCGCTTAGACTTGCCCGTCTCCTTGTCGCTTTGCAGTTTCACAATCTCCAGACAAGCCTGAAGGCTTAGGTCTTGAGGGATGATGTCTTTAGGAATCTTGTAGTTGCTGCCTTTATAAGCGATGTAAGGGCCATAGCGTCCATTCAGGATTTCCAGTTCCGGTTCTTCCTCAAACTTCTTGATATGTTTCTGGGCTTCTGCTTCTTGTTTCTTTTGCAAAAGTTCAATAGCTTCTTCCAGCGTAACGGTCATCGGGTCCATTGTCTTGGGTAATGAGGCATACAAGCCGTTGTTCTGGATATAAGGTCCGAAACGTCCCGCACCTACGACTACATTCTTGCCTTCGTACTCTCCGAGAGTACGGGGAAGTTTGAACAGCTCCAGCGCTTCTTCCAGCGTAATGGTCTCGATGGACATTTCTTTTTTTACCTGGGCGAAACGGGGCTTTTCCTCATCTTCGGCAGTACCTATCTGTGCTACTGGGCCGAAACGTCCGATTTTTACAGACACTTGTTTTCCGCTGACGGGGTCTGTTCCTAGAATCCGTTCGCCTGCCTTGTGGGCGGTTTTCGCGGCAAGCGTGTTCTCCACCGAAGGATGGAATTTCTTATAGAATGTTTTCAGAATGGCGGTCCATTGCTTGTCACCTTCGGCTATTTCGTCGAATTGCTTTTCGACGCTCGCAGTGAAGTTGTAGTCAAGGATGTCCGGGAAGTACTCTATCAGGAAGTCATTGACCACAATACCGGTGTCTGTCGGCATCAGTTTTGACTTTTCAGCTCCGGTGATTTCTGTATGGTTGTTGTCCGTTATTTCATTACCCTGCAGGTTAAGCACATTGTAGGTGCGTTCTTCACCTGCTTTTTCTCCTTTTATCACGTATTCGCGTTGCTGGATGGTGGAAATGGTCGGAGCATAGGTAGACGGACGTCCGATACCCAGTTCCTCCAATTTGCGCACAAGGCTTGCTTCCGTGTAGCGGGGAGGGTGTTGGGTGAAACGTTCGGTAGCGGTGATACCTTCATGTTCGAGCTTCTGTCCTTTTTTCAGAGGGGGCAGTAGGCGTGCCTCATCTTCCTGGGTTTCTACGTCATCATCGTATGATTCGCGGTAGACACGGAGGAAACCGTCGAATTTCACCACTTCGCCGGTTGCAGTGAAAGTCTCCGTCTCGTTGCTGATAGCAATGGTTACGGTTGTCTTTTCCACTTCGGCATCTGCCATCTGCGAGGCGATGGTACGTTTCCAGATGAGGTCGTACAGCTTTCTTTCCTGCGGGGTACCTTCTATCTTGGCATTCTCCATATAGGTGGGGCGGATAGCTTCGTGGGCTTCTTGCGCTCCTTTGGTCTTGGTGGCGAAGTGGCGGTTGTGTACGTAACGTTCGCCCATCAGGTTGGAGATGGTTTCACGGCTGGCGTTGACGGCAAGTTCGGAAAGGTTGACGGAGTCGGTACGCATGTAGGTTATCAATCCGGATTCGTACAGACGTTGCGCCACCATCATGGTCTGTGCCACGGTGAAGCCCAGTTTGCGGGCAGCCTCCTGCTGCAAGGTAGAGGTGGTGAACGGGGCTGCGGGAGTTTTCTTCAGCGGACGGGGAGTGATGTCGCTGATGG
>OJMO01001643.1_pt1 | contig 13527 bp, 9 predicted proteins | sample 1597241 | NCBI WGS metagenome assembly OJMO01 (sample SAMEA2452129, study PRJEB22498) | human gut metagenome | biome: human feces; feature: human gut; material: feces | place: Australia | collected 2012 | reverse complement strand
CTTTCAGCTCCTTGCCTTGACTCCAACTGGCAATATAGCCAAAGCTGTTTTCTCCTGTCTCAATTCCAAAATATTTGCAGACCGCATAGGAGATGCTTTCTGCTTCAAATGGAAACATTAACATTTGAAGCGTTATACTCAGCATTCCAAAATGTTAATCATTTTAAAGAATGCTGAGAAATAAGACGTTTTTCTACTAAAAGATGTGCATTATTCGTTAGCGCAATCCACAAAGTCTTGCCATTTCATCTTCGTTACCCTCCCACATTGGTGCTTCATCAGATACAGGTGTTGGAACAGATTCCATTGCGTCTCTAAGCTGTTCAACAGATGGCTTTGCATAGTAGCTTTTGGTTGTATCAGTTCTGGCATGTCCTAACACTGTAGAAACCAGCTCAATGGCGATTCCATCCTGATAAAGATTTGTGGCTCTGGTTCGGCGGAACATGTGACAGTGAACCGAATCCGGAAGACTAACCCCTTTTTCACTGACCAGAGCTGCATATTTTTTTATAATCCGCTGGACATTTCCAACGGACATCCTGTCTGTTACACCTTTTATTGTTGTGGAAAATAAGTATGCTTCTTTGGAAGAATTACTGTGATATACACGTATATATTCCCTAAGGTGTTCGACTGCTTTAGCTGTTAATTGTATGGTTCTTTCTTTATTACCTTTGCCGGTTATGAAAATATTTGGATATTTTGATTCCATTGCGATATCACATAGGCGAATATTAAGCAGCTCACTGATTCTTACAGCTGTATCGTAGAGAAGAATCAAAATAGCACGGTCTCGTACACCGAATTTCGTATTCGGCGGTGCAGACAGTATTGCAGCAAGTGCATCATCGGACAAAATAGGTTTTTCCTTTTTAATGGTTTTGCATGGTGAGATCTGACTGATCGCCAGGGCAACTGACTGGACTGATATGTCCATATCCGAGGCATAGTTCAGATAGGCACGGATAGCCGCGACTCTTACATTTACAGTTGATGGCTGGCTGCCATTTGCAAGCAGATATTCTCTGAAATTATAAATACATTCTTTGGTACAATCAGAAAACTGAAAGGTGCTTATGGATTTACCTAATTCACCTACAAGGTAGTTTTTAAATATTGTAAGGGAATCTCTGTAGGATTCTGCTGTAGCCTGACTGCGTCCGACCTGCTTTACCAAATAAACATTTAGAAAGTTCCATGTGTGAGAAAAGAACAGCTGGTCAGTCGATATCTTTGCTGATTTATTCTTCATAGGGAATCACCTCCGGAATGACCTTTCCAGACACTGAATCTTTCTCTCGGATAGTATCAAATGCCTTTTCTACAAGATGATAGTAATAATACGTTTCATCAGGACTTTTGTGTCCAAGGTATCTGCTTAAATATGGGAGCATAGTGTTTGTATCAATTCCCTGATGCATCCACTCATTAAATCTCTCTACTACAAAAGCATGGCGTAAACAGTGGGGTGTCGGATGTTTATCAACTGTCCTGGCAACCGGAAGCATGGCCCAATGGCGGTTAAAACTCGATTCTACTCCAGAGCACGAAACAGGCTTATGTGGATCTTTTCCCGGAAAAGCCCAGTCAATTCCGGGGAAAAGCATTTCCTGACGTTCTTTATAGTTTTTAAGTACCGGAAGGCTATCCTGCGGAAGATATACAAGGCGATCTTTGTTACCCTTTGAGCCAAGGACAGTAAGGATTCCTTTATCCAGGTCTATGTGCTCCCATTTTAGCAATCGCCCTTCTGACAGACGCAGACCGCAGCAAAAATATAGGAGAAAAAGAATCTTGCATTCTCTATCGAGTCTAAATTGCTCTGAATTATGAGACGTGCGGATATCCATTTTCTGTAGCAGTTCCTTAACTTCCTCTTTTGATGGAATGTAAAGAACCGGACGGTAAGCCTTGCAGAAAAAATTAGGAATGTATGCTTCCTGACCAAGGGAAAGGATATATTCACTCAGCACCTTCACCATCGACATACGGCGATTATGATAGGCATCTCCTTCGCCCGGTCTGGCTTCTGACCATTTGGCTGCCATTTCATAGGTGACTGTTGTCAGTTCCGGATAATTCTGTACGCAAAAGGTATCAAAGCGTTTTAATAGCTTTTCTTCGGAATTATAGGCATATCCATCAGCTCGTTTTTGCTGTATAAGTCCTTCGATATGATGTGCCAGACCGCTCTCAAAAATGTATGTCATGATAAAACACCTCCAAATTCCAGAGGGCAGAGCCTCATTTTATCTTCGTCACGTTCAAGATATACCTCTGCTGTTTCCTGACGTGCATGTCCGAGAGCATTGGAAATATCGTCAAGTTTGTTGTCTGCCCGAAGCATTCTTGTGGCAAATGTTTTTCGTGTCATATGAAAGCCCTGACCAGTAGATAATTCAAATCCATATTCAGCAAGTATTCTTTTTAAAGCTCCACGGCACGCCGTTGTAACTTTAAGCGGAATATATGGTGCCTGATGGCTGATAAATATATAACCGTTGCCTGTGACAGCCGATTCCGGACGTCCATTCATGATGTATTTATATACTGAATTACCTACATCCGTTGGGACTGGAAGCGTTATTGCTTTGCTTGTTTTCTGCTGAATGAAGGAAACAGTTTTGTTTTTCCAGTCAAAATCATTTACCTGAAGCTTTAGGATGTCTGCTCCCCTGATACCCATTCGAAGTCCAAGCATGACCATGGCTGTGTCCCTGAGCTCCATGGGAGTAGAAGCTTTCTCACGATATTCATATATATTCTCGACCATAGCATCGCTCAGAACATCAACTATGCTGCGATGAGGCGCACAGCTTGCAGATACTGCAAAAGAAAGTGTTGGTGAAATCAGATCCTGGTCAGCCATGTACCGTAGAAGCTGACGAAGCTTGGTTCCATATGCATTTTTACTTTCCGGGGTCGAGTGGACATCATGGTTATGAAATGCTTTAACCACATCGGGTGTTATGGAGACTGGATTATCTATTCCATTATCTTCAAGATATTTGAAGAAACTGCATCCGGCTGCCCTGCACATGGTAAGTGTCTTATCGGTCATTCCATCCCGCCTGCGGCTTTCTATGAAACCATCAAGGATGCTTTTGCTCCATGATGGAAGATGATCAGATGCACGCATCGGCTCAGCGATTATATTGGATTCCATTATGCCCTGGAGATACTTTTCAAACATTCTGATAGTGTGTGAACGACGAGCTGATCCGGAACTGCTGGCTTTGATCTGATTCGGGCAATCCGGGAGTATATCTATCCATGATGTCACAGTTTCTGCCGAGTGTTCCAGATGGTTAAGTTCCAGGAACATGAAATACCATGTGAAATCATTGCGATAAACAGCTTTTGATGATTCCATGTATTTCCAATCGTCCAAAGCGTCAAGATATTCATCAGCTTTAAGAGCGAGAGGTATACTCGGATGAAATGCGGTACCTATTTTAGAAAGTCTCATCTCAAGCAGTATTTCAACGTTCTCACCAAAAAGAACCCGCTGGTAACACTCTGGCACATCACCTCTGCGGTGAAGATATTTCATAAGTGCTGTCATGGCACATACGGCGTTCTGACGTCTGGCAAGAGATTTACAGGATTTGCAGTAAGTATTCCAGTATTCGATAAGAGTATCTATGGTTATTGCTTCCGGCTCTGTAACTCCCAGGGAAGTAGCAAGCCTGAAGAACTCCTTGATGGCAACAGAATACGTATGGTAATAGCAGGGATTCTGTGTGGTCGCATAGTATTCTTCCAGCTCATATGTCAGGCGAAAAAAGGATTCCGATATTCCGCTCCGGCAGAAAAAACTGTCTTCTGAGCGGCAGAAAGAACTTTTGATATCTCCAAAGAGCAGGTAATGCTCGAGGCGGAACAGGGCATTTCTATATTGAGAACACGTCTCATAGGAAATTTCCCGTTTTTTAATCTCAAGCCAGTCCAGTGCGGCATCCATTGAAAAAGGAATGCCCTTATCCATCAGGTACTTGAAGAGTGTAGTATAACAGGTTCTGTGCATGTCTATATTTTTACATGCACTGTCTGGCTGTTTCATCATATTGAGAACTGATGAAATAGCATCTAAATAGTTTATTTGCATATCAAATGCGCTCCTTTCCGGCTTCCCATTCGAGGGGAAAACCTGATAATAGCATATCTGATAATGCTCATCTTTTTTACAAGAAAGTGAGGATTTATGGAAAATAATTTAAAAGATCAACATTATAAAAACATGGGTATAAAGCCTCCACTTCCTCCGTGTGACGGTCTTTCCTCTGTTCTTGCAAAAACTGGGTGAGGGTAGAAAAGCCGCCAACAAAATTCAGCCCTTCTTCCTCGGTCAGCATCAGGCGTCCATCTTCCGCCAGCTCCAGCGGCTCTGTCAGCAGAACGGAACCTGCATGGTTTACAACCACTTGTTCTTCTACACAGACCGGCTCTCCGGGGTCGTAGTCAGAACCGCGCAGGTCATAGCAATAAACGCCCTCCGGCAGATTATCACGGACAATCCGCCCATTGGAGAACAGACCGGGTTTATCAAATAGCTCGATCTCCTGATATTGCTCGTCATTGGCAATCTGAATCTTTTTCTGATTGTGGAGCTTGCTGTGGGCAATCTCATGAACTGTGGCCGAAACCGTCTGCACCTCGCTCATGCCTTGGCGAATGGCAATTTTCTGATGATCAGCAGAAAAATAGCCGTCCGTATCAGCGGCCATTGCTTCAAAAGTAATCGGCACCGGTGCGCTGCGGCGCAGGGCCTCCATGAATGCCTCATAATTTGGCACATTGCCGGAAAGGGATGATGCAAGCTCAGGCAAAGGTTTCCCGTCGGTCTGACTCACATCAAAGACCTTGACAGGGCGAAACATGGGAATCTCGATTTCTTTTTCCTCTGTAACGATCTTTCCGTCTTTATCCAAAATCGGAGCCTTGGTATCCGGGTCCAGCTTCTGCTCCTCGATTTTCTTCTTATACGGTGTCGGGGCAATGATGGTAATGCCATGCTCGCCCTTTTTTACATGACGCTCAAACTGGTCTTTCCACTTATTGTATCCGGCTACCAAAGTGGCGTCCGGCTTCTGCATATAGATGAGCATGGTGTTGTTTACCGAATAGCGGTGAAATCGGGACATGACGGACAGATAGCGCATATACTTTTCGCTTTCAAACAGTTCTTTGATGCCCTGCTCGATGCCATCTGTGATTTCCCTTAGCCGTTCTCGGTTGGTGGGTTTATTCTCAGCCATGATTTTCAATCTCCTTTCCAAGTGTGTGATTTCTGCTGTGTGTTCTGCAATCCATGCCTTTTGTTCTTCTTCACTTTCATAAAGAAAAAGGTCCAGCAGGTACTCTACATAGGTTTTCTTCTGGATTGCTTCCACAAAGCGGGGGTGCGGTTCTTCCTCCAGTGTCCTGGGAGAACGGTCGGCTTCCCATTTTTTCAACAGATAGTAGTAATCGGACAGTACACGGTAACACCGCTGCCGGTCCTCCCGAAACTTTTGTGCCTCTGTTTTCTGCCGGACATATCTCCTACGGGGAGGGGCCTGGCTGTCATAGATCAGGCCAAAGTCCTGTGCCAGTTTCTCCGCCGCTTCTTTTGGGGAGAGGTCAAAGAGCTTTGCGGTAAAGTCGATCACATCCCCATCTTCACCGCAGCCAAAGCAGTGGAACCGCTGGTCTACCTTCATGCTGGGGTTCTTATCATCGTGAAAGGGACAGCAGGCCATACCATTTCGTTTGACCTCGATCCCATAAAACGCTGCCGCTTCTCTGGTGCTGACCGACTGCTTGACCGCTTCAAATACATTCTCTGCCATGTGCCTTTAACTGCCGGACTTTTTCACAGGGGGCTGGTATCCGGCGGCTTTCGCACGCTCACTGGCAGCTTTGCGACGCTCGGCGCTGTATGGCTCCCGGACTGATACACACCGCTTGGGGACGGTAAAGTTATGGGCGTCCTTTCGGGTGATCTGGTCGGGGTGCTTTTTTGCCAGCAGTTCCAGCTTCTCCATCAGACGGGGATCGTGGGTGTAGACCTCAGCCATTGGTTCTGCCTGGTTATAGAGGAGAATGGTTTCCCGTTCCACTAAAGAGAGCTTCATCGGCTGCCTCCTTTCCGCTGGTCAAATTCCAGCTTGAAGTTGGCATACTGTCCATCGTCCTCCAAAACCACAGTGGCATCGTAGGTCTTGCCGGTTTTCTCCGAATATAGCCCCGTCACACGGACACAGCCATCGTTCAGCAGCGCAGACACCACAGCCTTGGTCGGCTGTTTTTTCTTGGCAGCCCACCATTTGTTGTTTTTCCAGATTGCAAATTTGCAAGAATCATTCTGACAGAAGAAGCCTTTTTGCAGTTCTGCAACTTCACCGCCGCAGCGAGGGCATTTGCCCACCACCTCACGGGGCGGAGTGAACAGGTACTCAGTTCCCTTGATGACCTGATAAGTCCCCACCAGATCTTTCAGCATGGTGCTGATCCCGTCCAAAAACTCCTCCGGGGCAAGCTGCCCGCGCTCGATCTCGCCCAGGCGGTACTCCCACTCGGCAGTCAGAAGCGGCGATTGCAGTTGTTCCGGCAGCACTGTGATCAGGGAAACTGCATCGTGGGAAGGGAGAAGCTGCACCGTTTTCCTGCTCTTTTTTCGTTCCAGAAAACCGGCAGATACCAGCTTTTCCAAAATACCGGCACGGGTGGCCGGTGTCCCCAGACCTTTTCGCTCAGCATCCTCTGGCATATCATCTTTCCCGGCAGTCTCCATTGCGGACAACAAGGTATCCTCCGTAAAGTGCTGAGGCGGACTGCTTTTGCCTTCTTTGACGATTGCCGCAGCAACCGAAAGGGTCTGTCCTTCGGTCAGCTCCGGCAGGGCTTTCTCTGCGCCCTCTTTTTTCGGCTCTGCATCCTTCATTTTGGCACGGTAAGCGTCCTCCAGTGCTTTCCATCCGGGGTGCTTCACCGTTTTTCCTTTTGTGGTAAACTCCCCACCGGCACACGCTGCAATCACAACGGTTTCCGAATAGATATGGGGCTGGGCTACGGCGCACATCAGACGCAGGGCCACCAGCTCCAGCACCGCTTTTTCTCCCGCAGGAAGGGCAGAAAGGTCTGCATCCTTGAGATTTCTGGTAGGGATTACTGCGTGGTGGTCGGTTACTTTCTTATCGTTGATGACCGTCTGCGGATCACAGGTAATGGCGATCCCTTTGCGAAACGGCATAGCATTGGCAACCAGATTCACCAACACCGGCAGGCTGTCTGCCATATCACCGGTCAGATAGCGGCTGTCAGTACGGGGATAGGTGCAGAGCTTCTTTTCATACAGGCTTTGCAGATAGTCCAGGGTCTGCTGGGCTGTAAATCCAAGCAGGCGGTTGGCATCTCTTTGCAGAGTAGTCAGGTCATAGAGGGCAGGCGGCTTTTCGGACTTTTCCTTGCACTCCACCTTTTTGATTGTGACATTTGCACCCTGACAGGCTTCTTTCAGCTGCTCAGCAGCAGCCTTATCCGCCATGCGCTCCCCGGATACGGTAAGACCGGGCAGCTCCAGCGCCACGGTATAAAAGGGAACCGGCTTAAAGGTGTCGATCTCAGCTTCTCGCTGGACAATAAGCGCCAGCGTCGGGGACATCACGCGCCCGATGTTGAGGGTTCGGTGATACAGCACGGAAAAAAGCCTTGTCGCATTGATCCCTACCAGCCAGTCTGCTTTTGCCCTGCATAAGGCTGACTGATAAAGGTCTTCATAACACGAACCGTCCTTCAGTGACGCAAATCCTTCTTTTATTGCCGTTTCCTCCATAGAAGAAATCCAAAGCCGCTTGATAGGTTTTCTACATTGTGCCTGCTCATAGACCAGACGAAAAATCAATTCTCCTTCCCTTCCGGCATCGGTAGCACAGATGATATACTCCACTTCTTTGCTATTCATCAGCTTTTTCAAAATTTGAAACTGTTTCTTGGTGCCATCTAAAACTTTCCGTTTCCATTCTTTCGGAATAATGGGAAGATCTTCATACTGCCATTTCCGGTAACGCTCATCATATTCCGAGGCATCGCAAAATGTCACCAGATGACCGATACACCAGGAAACCAGGTATCCATTTCCTTTTACATATCCCTCTTTCCGCTCCCCGGCTCCGATCACCTTTGCCAGTGCCATTGCTACGGACGGTTTCTCTGCAATTACTAAAAACATTTCGTTGTTATTCCTCCTCATCTTCTAAAACATCTTCGGAATACTCTTCCTCAGAGGATTTATCTTCTTCATCATCTGATTCCGTTTCTTTTTCGTGTTCTTCAGTCTCATCCTCCTCATATTCATCCTCATTGTCATACTCATGCTTTGGTTTATAGATTTTGAAATAATAGCCAGCCCCTAAAACACCCGCAGCAACTACACCAATCAACAGATAGGATCCTATCGGTGATTTATCCTCCGGCATTTCAACTTCTGTTTCTTTTGACTCCTCTTCCTCTGTTTCTGGCTTCGGTTCTGGCGTTGGCTCCTCCTTCTCTGCTTCTGCATAGACGGTGTCAACTTCTGGCAATGTGACAGTATCAGAAAGCGTAAAGTTCATAAGATCTTTATCACTGACTTCCGTCAGGAAATACACATTATCCTGAGATTTTGAATTATCTACAACCAGATAGAAGATTTTTCCACTCTTGGTAGAAATCGTGTAAAATTCTTTTGTACCGTCTGATGCTGTCTGGGTAACACTTTCCGCACTTTCCCCTGATTGCGCAAGTTCTTCTTCGATTCCGGTAACCGTCCTCTCTTCCACAGTTCCCCTTGCCTCTGTAGGTTCTGATGCCTGAGCATCCTGCGGGAGCGGTGAAGTTTCTGTGTTCTCGGCAGTTTCAGTTCCTGTGGTACTGGTAGTACTCATGGAATCCGTATCTGCTTTTTGAGACTGTTTTACCGCCCATTCATAATAGGGATTCTGTAACGTATACTTATCAGAAATATTTCCGGCGCCATCCGTAACCGTAATCTCAATCTGTTTCGTTGTGAAATCTTTCTGAGTCAACTGGATCTTCAGTTTGCCATCCTGCAGTTCTGTATAAGTTGTTCCGTTGACCGTGATTGCCGAAATCCCGGATACCGAGTCATTGCCCTGTATGGTGAGTATGCCATCTGTCAGGGATGCTGAAAGTGTAGGCTTCTCTGTGTCGTAACAGCGAATGGACCGATTCTGTTCATAAACCGTTCCGTTCTGATCTGTCACACGTACATATACCGTCTCATTGCCTTTGATCGTCACACTTTTTGATTCTGTAATATCCTGCCAGCTTCCGTCTTTACCGACTTTCGCTTCTATTTTTGCGATTTGAAAACCTTCCCCCATCTGACTGGTGTCTACCGAAACAGTAACGTTGGCATCTCCCTGTTTCCAGCCATCCGGCTTTTCAATCGTGATTGCACTCCCTGCCTGCTCCGCTGCATAAATGTATGTGGCAGGGTAAAGAGCTGTAGTAATACTCAGAATAGTAGCAGCTGTAACCAGCACTTTTTTATAACCGGCTATCTGCCTGTGCCCCTTCTTCATTCTGAGTTGCTTCATTTTCTCCAAATTTATCATCTGATTGCTTATCCTCCTTCTGATTATCTGCCAGTCCTGGCAACGCATTTTTCATTCTTTTCCGGAATTCTTCCAGTTCTGGAATTGTCATGTCCATCGCACGGATAATCCGTACAATTTCCAGATTCTCGGATTCTGTCTTTGCTGCCTCAGCAGCTTTAAATCTTTTAAGATCAGCCTCATACCGTGCTTTAGATACTTCCATTTTTTCTTTTGCTTTTTCATAATCAGCAATCGCTTTTTCCAGACTTTTCATGTTTCTCCTTTCCGGGCGGTCAAAGTACCGCCCTGTTGTATTACCATCGGCCAAAGCCATAAAAATGACTCTGCCAGTAGGATGAGTAAATAGAAGTATACTGAATGGGATCACCGCAATGAATCATCTGCCCATCACCAACATAAATACCAACATGCGTAACAGGGACTCCTGCATTATAGGTGCCTGTAAAGAAGATCAGGTCTCCGGGCTGTACATCCGACTCTGATACCGGGGTACACATATCGTATAACCCCTGTGCAGTGAGCCTTCCTGTGTTTCTTACTCCGGAATTCGTCAGACAATAGCTTACAAAACCCGAACAGTCAAAGCCGCTTGGAGAATACCCGCCCCATACATATGGTGTTCCCAGATAACGGGCAGCTTCTTCCAAAAGCCGCTGTGCTGCTTCACTGGTATATTCATTGCCACCAAACACAGATCCTTCTCCTGTTTCCAGATAAAAAACCGGATTGAGCCTTTCCCCATTTTTCAAAACTTCAACATGCAGGTGACTTCCAGTAGAATTTCCAGTACTTCCGGCCAGGCCGATCACATCACCTTTTGTAACAGTTGAACCGTTTGATACATGAATGCTTTGCAGATGCGCATACCTCAGTTCATATCCCCGGCTGTCCTGAATGATCACATAATTCCCATAGCTTTCATTATAGGCTGCGGTGGTCACTGTTCCGGTCAACCCGGCTTTAATTTCTGTTCCCTCTGGGACACCGATATCCAGCCCATTATGCATCTGGTTTTCATTGGAGATGGGATGAATCCGGTAGCCAAAATAGCTGCTCACATTGGAATACCAGTTAAAATCGAAGGGACTGCCGAACATCTGCAGGTTTCCTTTTGTCTCGTTATACGCCTGGAATAATTCTTTTTGGAATATTCCCAGACGATTCTGACATAAGCTCATCAGGCTCTGGGTATTTAGCGTAACATTTAATACATCCACATCCCTGATTCTTGTAACTTCCACCTCCTGACTGCCGTTGTCATCTGCAAGAAAGCACTCCCATGTCTGATGTCCATGAGCGGACGCAGCCGCATGATTGTCATAATACACATCAAACTGAACACCATATCTGGCAAATGCTCCTGTATCTTCTACTGTGTATTCAATCCCATTCATGACCACTTTCGTTCCGATTGGGACAAAAGGATCGGATGCATCCACAGCTAATGTATGATTGGCAGTCGGATAAACTCCGGATGCCGTTGGTCCTCCAGACCATACGCCGCAACAGATCGGACAGTTGCAATATCCACTGGTCACTACATTTCCAAGGGATTCCCCTACACGCACCGTCGTGGTTTCAGTCACCGTTTCCTGAACTGCTTCTGTTTCCAGCTGATACTGAAGGGCAAACAGGGTATCCAGCTCAGGCTTTACTTGCTCAAAGGTAAATTCCTCATATTTTGCAGAAAGATAACTGATCAGGACAAAAGGATCATGCTCAATCGGCCCAATATTATAACGATATTCTTCATGGCCGGGCTCTTCTTCTTCCATCTGATTGATTCGCTCCTGAAGATTTGCTTCCAACTGCGTGTAATAGAGATCAGCCTGCAGGATAGCTTCGTCAGAAGAAATGTAACTGGTACCAGCATAACTGATCACACTCTGCATAAATGCGGAAGAACAAGAACTGACGCTTGTCATAAGCAAAAACAGCAACCCTACGATTGCTGCCATACTAAGGTAAACCTTTCGATGTTCCTTAAAAAAGTTGGTAACTTTTCCCCCGATTTTTTTTATATAATCAATCGTTCCTACGGCTGCTGTTCCAGTTGCCTGTTCTGCTCGCTTTGCTTTTGCATATTCCCGCTTAATTCTTTGCTTTTGGATCAGTTTCTTAAGATTGTTACGACTCTTTTTCTGATATTCATCCGCTGCCGATAGTACTTCTTTCTTTGTTTGATAACCTGTCGCTCTTGCCTTTCTTTGATTCTTTCTGCGGCTACTATTCTGCTTAAGCCGATAAATCCCCTCAGTAGCTTCTTCCAGACTATTTGCACCATCCACAGCAGCATTATCATCCTCATTTTCCCGAATCCGGCGATGAACAGCTGCGCTGGCCGCTGTTGTAGCTGCTCCAACTGCCTTTTTCGCTGATCCCGGCTTCCCATTAAATTTCAACCGGTTATTTTTATCAGGCATATCCGTTACCTCTTGTTCCAGATATACCTTTCCCTTTACAGAATGTTTTTTCAACTTCTTCTTTTTCTCTTCTTCTGAGAATGCTGATTTCTTATTCTGATTTTTCTGATTCTCATGCCGGAAATTGATCCCTTCTGGATCCAAGCGATTCACCTTTTCTGTTTCTGCTTCCCCCCGGATAGATTCTGGAGTTTCTTCATAAGTGAACTTCAGTCTGTGCTTCCGGGCGGGTTTTTTGCTGCCTCCAGTCTGCTTTTTACGGGAATCCCCTCGCACCTGTGCAAGATCCACATGTTTTTCCTGTAATTTCCCTCTACTACTCTTCTGTTGTCTATTCCGGTCTTCATTTTTTACTGAAATATCACTTTCCGTCTTTTCCCGGATGATTTTTCTTGTCCGTTTTTTTGTCAGCAGCGGTGCATCTCTGGCCTTATTTTCAGCATGTCTCCCTTGCAAGAAGCCCCTTTCCGCATCAGTGATACGAGCGGTAATATCTAACTCCTTTCCCTGTCCTTTTGGAGACATCTGAATATCCCTGGCACGATTGCTGACACGAACAGTTGTTTTTTCAGCCAGGTTCTTTTCCACCAGACCATCTTTTGTTATTTTCTGGACAGTCTTATCCCTGGCCTTTAATTTCTGTTCTGCCATCTGTTACCTCCTGTCTTTCAGTGTTTTCCCGCCTGCACGATACAGGTTAAAAACAATCCACTGATCAAACCTACTGTAAATACAATAAAATACGTTAATCCAGCCATCTCTCCTCCTATTCCCCAGTCTCTTCTGGGCGTGTCGTTAATAGCTGATACAATCTGTTCTTCGGGAAACGATCCACAAATGGTATGATCACATTTCCATAGAACAAAAGACCTTCTCCTTCATTACTGTTTGTGACATAAGAAAGCTGTGTCGGAGAAATATTCAAATGTTTTGCTAAAATCTGCCTGTCACCGGCTGCCTGGTTCAGCATATAAATAAAATCCGAGTTTTCAAAAATGTTCTCAATCTCCCGGCTGGCCAGCAGATCCTTGATATTCTGGGTAATGCCCGTCGGAATTCCACCCCATTTACGAAATCGCTTCCAAATTTCCACACTGTAAGTTGCCGTCTGTTCCTCCTTTAACAGCAAATGAAACTCATCAATGTAGTATCTGGTTGCCTTATGGGCAGAACGATTTAATGTTACACGGTTCCAAACCTGATCCTGCACGATGAGCATTCCGATCTTTTTCAGCTGTTTTCCCAGCTCCCTAATATCAAAACAGACAATCCGGTTATTGATATCGACATTCGTCTGATGATTAAACACATTCAGAGAACCGGTAACATAAATCTCAAGGGCGGTTGCCAGTCGCTGTGCCTCCGGCTCATCCTGATTTCGCAAAAGATCATATAAGTCCTGCAGAATCGGCATATTTTCAGGAACCGGATCCGAAAGATAGTTCTGATATACCAGCCTTACACAACGGTCAATAATCGTCTTTTCCACCGGTTCCAAT
>OJMO01001639.1_pt1 | contig 13548 bp, 14 predicted proteins | sample 1597241 | NCBI WGS metagenome assembly OJMO01 (sample SAMEA2452129, study PRJEB22498) | human gut metagenome | biome: human feces; feature: human gut; material: feces | place: Australia | collected 2012 | reverse complement strand
TCCAGAATCTTAATTATCCACTAATATTTTCAGACCAGCACTGGTGTGGTGGTCTTATTTTGATACCTAATTTTCAACCTGTATAAAATTTTCAATGTTCTTCAATTTAGCCTTGACTTTTTATTTGCAGGCTATAACAGACCTTTTTCAACTTTTTTCATAATGCTTTTTACCAGACCACCATCCATAATGATGTGGTACAGGTTTTCCGGGATAGCCGGAATCGCATATGTTTTACCATCAGCAGTGATCTTCTGGTTGTCCAGATCTACCTGAATGATATCACCTTCCTTTACGTGGTCCGCCAGATCCTGGCATTCAAGCAGCAGGATACCATTGTTAATGGCATTTCTAAAGAAAATACGTGCAAATGACTTGGCAATGACGCAGTGGACACCATTTGCCACCAGAACCTCTGCCGCCTGCTCTCTGGAGGAACCACAGCCGAAGTTGCTTCCTGCTACGATCAGGTCACCTTCCCGAAGCTTCGCAGACAGATCCGGTCTTAAAGGCTCAAATGCATGGGTTTTGATCTCATCCATTGTCTCATAATTTAAGTGCTGTGTTGGGATAATGATATCAGTGTCAATATCATCACCAAACTTCCAGCAGCGGCCCTCAAAGGTAAGGGAACGTGTTTCTGTCTTCTCTTCCTCTGCCGGAGCCAGTTCTTTTAAGGTGCCGCCAGTGGTTCCGCCGATAAATACGCTTTTGATCTTTACTACTGACAGTTCAGAGAGCGGTTTGATCTCTGTGCAGCCACCTGGAAGTGCTGTTACTTCCCGGGTTTTAGCTGCATCAAAGATGTATGTACTTGTTTCGCTGTCTGCTGTGTTCGTATTGAATGCTGCCGGTTCCCCTGTTTTAACATTTTCTGCATTTTCTACAGCAGCGGTTACTGCTCCCGCTTTTCCAAGAACACCGCAAATTGTCATTTTATCGGACAGATCCAGACTCTTTAATGTATCTCCTGTAAGTATCAATTCCTTACCAGAGACCACTTCTTCCCCCAGTTCTTTCACCAGGCTCAGAGCCAGATCTTTTGCAGAAAGTCCTTCCGGCAGATTTCCCGTTGTTTTTACAACGTTTTTCTTGCTTTCAGAATCTTCTGCGGATCTCTCCTGTGAAAGTTCTCCTGTTTCCAGTACCTGCTTTAACTGTACTGCATCTGCCAAGAATACCTTTGCCCCAACGGCCCCGGCTGCACCAGCTGCCTTATCACAGACAACTGCACTTTCGTCAGCCTTTAAAAGTCCATTTGCCAGCAGTTCTGCGCACATGCCTTTTCCATAATAGAAGTCCAGACCTTCTTTTTCTGCCTTTTCTCTTAAGGCTTTATGGAGCGCAGAAACCTTTGGCGAATTTGGCGGTACGATCTGGTCAATAACGACAACTGTTTTTACTGCCGGTCTCTGGTCCATATCCAGAAATACCTGTGCCAGATCATCATCCTGTATCACACACAGGTCGATTTTCTGCATTTTTACATTTCCCATTGTATTTTACCCCTCTTCCAGTTCCTCAAAAAGTTCTACTGCCGGGATAATGGCAGACGCACCGTAATAAAAGAATACCAGACGGAGCACTTCGCCGATTTCATCCATGGTAGCGCCCTTTTTCACAGCCAGTTCACCATGTGTTTTAATGGTAACAGAGTTACCTGCGCAGCATCCCATTAACATTAACATCAGTTCCATGTATTTAGCCGGAATATGGGTAATATCCTGTTTACAGATAGCAAACTGCTGACTGAACGCCTGCAAAAGCTTTGGATCATTTGCCATTTTTTTGTGGATAGAAAGGACATTTCCGCCTCTCTGTACTTTTAAACGCTCCAGAATCTCTTCTGCCTGGGTGATCTTTTCTTTATCTTCCTGTTTCATATTTTACACGTCTCCTTTCAGCCACCTGCATCAGGTGATTTATCAGCACTCTATCACCCCAAAAAGGGGTGATAGAAACTTTCTATTGATACTTCTTCTGTAAAAATGCCGGGGCAAGTTCAGGAAACAGAGCGTATGTCATAACATCTTCTTCTGTTCTTGCAAAGCCTGCTGCTTCTGCTTTTGCTTTCTCCCATCCAGGAGCGATCAGGCTTCCCGGACGTTCTGTGATCATTTTGTCATTTCCTAAAACAGCTGCCTTCAGTTCCGGTGCGATCTCACCAGCCGGACGTCCGTACATGCCGCGGATGTAAGTTTTGCTCTCATTGGAGATCATCTTGTATCTCTGTCCCGTAAGGACGTTAATAGTTGCCTGGGCGCCTACCATCTGAGCAAACGGAGTTGCTAAAGGCGGATAACCGAAATCTTTATGTACCTTATGGACTTCCTCAAATACTTCATTAATGCGGTTTTCTGCATTCATGCCTTTTAACTGGCTTTCCAGGTTAGAAAGCATTCCGCCTGGTACCTGATACAGAAGAGTCTTGATGTTAACACCAAGGTTCTTCGGATTGAGCAGTCCGCTGTCAAGAGCTTCGTCACGGATCGGACGGAAGTAGTCAGCGATCTCAGCTAACAGGTTCTGATCCAGACCGGTATCGTAAGGGGTTCCCTTGAAGGTCTCAACCATAACCTCGGTAGCAGGCTGTGAAGTACCCATAGCGAAGGGACTCATAGCGGTATCGATCACATCAACACCGGCCTCTACTGCCTTCAGGTAGGTCATGCTTGCAACACCGGAAGTATAGTGAGTATGCAACTGGATGGGAAGCTTGGTAACTTCCTTCATCGCCTTGATCAGTTCAGCAGCCTTGTAAGGTACTAACAGACCGGCCATATCCTTGATACAGATGGAATCTGCACCCATCTCTTCGATCTTCTTGGCCATGCTGGTCCAGTACTCCAGAGTGTAAGCATCACCCAGAGTGTAAGCCAGAGCAACCTGTGCTTCACCTCTGCCTTCCTGTGCCTTGAACTTGTTGGTAGCATTTACCGCTTCCTGTAAGTTGCGCAGGTCGTTCAGACAGTCGAAAATACGAATGATATCAATACCGTTGGAGATGGACTTCTGTACGAAGTAATCTACCACGTCATCTGCATAAGGTCTGTAACCCAGAATATTCTGTCCACGGAACAGCATCTGTAACTTGGTGTTTTTGAAGCCGTCACGCAGCTTTCTCAGTCTGTCCCAGGGATCTTCCTTCAGGAAACGAAGGGATGCATCAAAGGTAGCACCTCCCCAGCACTCTACGGAATGATAACCAACTTTATCCATCTTGTCAACGATGGGAAGCATGAATTCGGTCGGCATTCTGGTAGCGATCAGAGACTGATGTGCATCACGTAAAACAGTTTCCGTAATCTTAATCGGTTTCTTTTCAATTTCTGACATTACGAATATCCTCCATAATAATATTTTCTATAGTTAGTATGACGCGATGCGTTATTCTAAGTCCTTCGGACTTATTTCATCGTGCATCGCTTTAAAATACACCGAAGATAGCCATGAATGTACCGGCTGCTACGGCAGTACCGATAACGCCTGCTACGTTAGGACCCATAGCATGCATGAGCAGGAAGTTGGTAGGATCGGATTCTGCACCAACCTTCTGGGATACACGTGCTGCCATAGGAACTGCGGATACACCTGCGGAACCGATCAAAGGATTGATCTTTCCACCGGAAAATACACACATCAGTTTACCAAACAGAACACCTGCGGCGGTACCGAACATGAATGCGATCAGACCCAGAGCTACGATCTTCAAGGTATCTGCATTCAGGAATGCTTCTGCACTGGTGGTAGCACCTACGGAAGTACCCAGCAGAATAACTACGATGTACATCAGAGCATTGGATGCTGTCTCAGTCAGCTGACGAACAACACCGGACTCACGGAACAGGTTACCCAGCATCAGCATACCTACCAGAGGAGCTGTGGTGGGAAGGATCAGACATACAACGATGGTAACAACGATGGGGAACAGGATCTTCTCCAGCTTGGATACGGGACGAAGCTGACCCATCTTGATCTTTCTCTCTTTCTCAGTAGTGAGAAGCTTCATAATAGGGGGCTGGATAATGGGAACCAGTGACATGTAGGAATATGCTGCCACTGCGATAGGTCCCAGGATCGCCGTCTGTCCCAGCTTACCAGCAAGGAAGATGGAGGTAGGGCCGTCAGCACCACCGATGATGGAGATTGCTGCAGCTGCCTTGTCGTTGAATCCCAGCCAGATTGCTCCGAAGTATGCTGCGAAGATACCAAACTGCGCAGCAGCTCCCAGAAGGAAGCTCTTGGGGTTCGCAATCAGAGGACCAAAGTCTGTCATGGCACCTACACCCATGAAGATCAGGGAAGGCAGGATTGCCAGTTCATCCAGCTTGTAGAAATAATACAGTAAGCCGCCGGCACCGTTTGCTGCATTTTCAGGGTGCAGCATGATATCGGGATAAATGTTTACCAACAGCATACCGAACGCTATCGGGAGTAAGAGCAAAGGCTCGAACTCATGACGGATAGCTAAATAAAGGAAAAAGCATGCAACCAGAATCATGACATAGTTTCCCCAGGTCAGGTTAAAAAACGCTGTCTGATGAATCAGGTTGTTAAGCGTACTAGCTATATATTCCATTTGATGACCTCCTGTTGTTTATAGAGCTGATGTAAAATGCCTAGTTCAGAGTTGCCAGAACTGCACCAGCCTCAACAGTATCACCAACTGCAACGTCAATGCTTGCTACAGTGCCGTCTTCGGGAGCTACTACAGGGATCTCCATCTTCATAGCTTCCAGAATGATGACAGCATCACCCTTCTTAACAGCCTGTCCAACACTTGCCTCTACCTTGAAGATTTTACCAGCTGCACCGGCCTCAACCTTGATGCTGCCTGCTGCGCCGCTTGCCTTGGGAGCTGCTGCGGGAGCCTTGGGTGCTGCCTTGGGAGCTGCGGGAGCCTTTGCTGCTACGGGTGCTCCGGTAGATGCGCCCTCTTCTACTACTACATCATATACGTTGCCATTTACGGTAATGGTATAATTTTTCATTTTAATATCCTCCTAACGTTTTTACGATTATCTTACTTTGCGGATAGAACGAACTACAAATCCGTCAGTGCTTGCCGCACCTTCGCTTGCTGCGATTGCAGCTGCAATAACAGCGACCAGCTCAGTGTCATCTGCCTCGGGCTCTTCCTGTGCAGCGATCTGAGTTACAGCCTTATCAATACCTGCGTTCTTTGCTTCCTCCTCCTTATCCTTCTTGCTGAATGCAGCCTGGATCTTCGGAATGAAGTTGAACAGGGAAATGATCAGTGAGATCATGATCAGCATTACGAATACAGTTCCCATACCGATCAGAGTGTTCAGTGCAGCTTTGGTCATCAGGCCACCCATGGACTCCACGGGGTTCAGCGCTGCAGACTCCATGCTCAGGAACATATCGTTGGTGAAGATCACTTCTGCCTGTGCATTCTGTTTGGCACCGGTCACATCTACATGTACAATGATCTGATCATCATCGATGGCAGCTTCTGCATCACCGACAGCGGTAATGCCGCCAATGGACTTTTTAGCGGAGTTGAAGGACTCGATAGCAGTTTTGTATGCATAACCATCAACGGTGATACCTACATTTTCCTGTACCATATATGCCACTTCATCAGCGGTATACTCAGAGAAGCTCTCCAGTGCAGCTTCGTCTTCAAAATTCTCCAGAGAAGGAATCACATACTGGGTAGCTATCTGGATTGCAGTGTCCATCTTGCGCTGCTCATAATCCGTATAGGTCTCCTCACTGCCGCACGCGGTCAAACCAAAGATGCAGGTAATCATACATACTAAGCTTAAAAATTTCTTCATTTTACAATCACCCTTTCTTATACAGTTCCGTGTTTCTTGGCAGGACGGTCTTCACTCTTGGTGAATAGCATCTCGAATGCGCCAATCACATATTTTCTGGTATCAGCAGCATTTACGATCTGGTCCACATATCCTCTCTTGGCTGCGCTGGTTACATTCAGAGTAAGTGCTTCGTACTCAGCAGCCTTTTCATTAATCACATCAGCGCCCTGGCCATCATACATGATCTTGGCAGCCAGCTTGCCGTCCATAGCACCAATCTGTGCATCCGGCCATGCCATGGTGATATCCGCACCGATTGCCTTGGAGTTCATTACCACATAAGCGGTTCCCAGAGCCTTGCCGATCACAACGTTCACCTTGGGAACGGTAGCGTTGGCAAATGCGTAGGTCAGCTTTGCAGCAGCCTTTGCGATAGCCTTCTCGGAAGCCAGAGTTGCTTCGTAACCCTTTACATTGGTCAGGGTCAGTACAGGAATGCCGAAAGCATCACAGAAATTTACGAACTCAGCAGCCTTCTCACAGCCCTCTGCAGTCAGAACTGCATCCAGCTTCTCTGCTACCTTGCCTTCTTCGTCGCAGATCTCGGAACGGTTAGCTACCGCACCAACGGTAACGCCATCCAGACGTAAGAAACCGGTTACCATGTTCTTAGCATATCCGGCCTTCACCTCGAAGAAGTTGTTGTCATCTGCCAGAATAGACAGAGCAACGGATGTGTCGCCGACGCAACCTGCGATCTCAGGATTTACACGGTTCAGATCATCAGTGCAATCCTCTAAGAAGCTTGCATCATCCTCGTTGTTGGCAGGCAGGAAGCTTACCAGCTCTCTTACCTTCTCCAGAATGGTTGCTTCGTCAGCTACTACGTCAACAATACCGCTCTCTTCTGCCTGGAATTTAGCGGAAGAAGAATCACACTTGGTGATCACATTACCGTCCAGAGCGTTAGGAGCATTTACGAACAGCTTGGCATTCTTCTCTTCCATGAAAGTGAAATCGGTCATGGTAGGGAACAGTCCTAAGCCACCGCCACAGGTTCCGAATACAGCAGTGATCTGAGGGATCACGCCGGAAGCCATGGTCTGCTTTAAATAGATCTCACCAAATGCAGCCAGTGCATCGGTTGCTTCCTGCAGTCTTAAACCTGCAGATTCGATCAGTCCGATCACAGGTGCTCCGGTCTTCATAGCCAGATCGTAGAGATTGGTGATCTTCTTTGCATGCATCTCGCCGATGGTTCCGTTCAGTACGGAAGCGTCCTGGCTATATACATATACAAGATTACCATTGATCACTCCGTAGCCGGTAATACAACCGTCAGAAGGAGTTTCATTGGGTTTCAGATTGAAATCCGTAGCTCTTGCGGTTACAAGTCCGCCGATTTCAACGAAACTGTTGTCATCGAGTAAAGCTGCTATTCTTTGACTCGCTTTTGAAGTAGTACTCATATGTTTTCAGCCCTCCGTTGATAATATAATAAAATATAATAGAAAACGTTTATTAATATAGAAGCACAAATGCCCCCATGATTAACAGTTTGTAGTATAACATAAAATCTGCAACTCGCAAAGAACGAATTGCAGATTTTTACATTTTTTATATATTGTACCTCATTTTGAACAATTTCCCCGTCATTTTTTCCATTCCATTTTTCTGCAATCCCTACGGGAATGCTACAAGAAAACGTTTCAGGATCTGTCTGCCGCACCAGGAAAGATTCACGGCCTCCACTGTCCAAGCAGCATACAGCCGCTCCCTGCGCCAGATTTCGCCATCCACCAGATAACAGATTTCTCCCACCGTCGTTCCTTCCTTTACCGGTGCCTTCAGTTCTTTCTCTTTCCGGTAGAGAATCTCCACTTTCTCGTCTGCGCGCATAAGCAGGCCTTCCGCTCCTTCCGCCTCCGGATCCAGTTCCACCGCCAGCTGCACTTCTCCTGTCAATTCCTTATCCTGTGCCTCCGTCACCGGGATCGGCATAAGGTACTGTTCCCGTCCGGAAAATTCTTCCTCTCCGAACTTCCGGTAAACAAAATTTTCCAGTCCATATCCAAACAACTCTCTGCTGTCACTCCATTTATAGGTCTTATGATTCGGCCACCCACAGGCCAGAAGTGCCACAATCATACATTTTCCATCCCGTTCCAGTGCTCCCACATAGCAGTACCCCGCCTTGTTCGTAAATCCGGTCTTGCCGGTAAAAGCTCCGTCCATCATCTGCAAAAAGGCATTGTGGTTGTGGCACTGAAAGGAGCGTCCGTTTTCCGTGAAACAATACTCCTGTGTCCGGGTGATCTCCCGGAACAGATCTCTCTGGGAAGACTCTCTGATACAGTACCGTAAAATACAGGCCAGATCCTTTGCTGTGGTATGGTGCTCCTTTTCCAGAATACTCCCGTCAGGTAATGTCAATGTCTCTGTGGCATCCAACCCGTTGGGAGTGATAAACCAGGTATCCTCGCAGCCGATCTCCACCGCCTTTTCATTCATCGCCTGTGCAAATCTATGTAATGCTGCCTTACTCTCTTCTGTAGTATGCTCCGAAGCCTCTTTCGTCTCACCCAGAAGCTTTCCGCCGATATCTTCCGCCAGTGCCGCAGCAGCATCATTATGGCTTTCCAGCATCAGGGAAAACAGCAGTTCTCTTACCGTATAATGCTCCCCCTTTTTCACATAGAGCTTTACCTTGGGCATAGTGGCTGCATAGGCGGAAATACTGACCTCTTCCTCCACCTTTGCATTTTCCAGCACCAGAATGCAGGTCATGATCTTGGTGGTGCTGGCCATTGCCATGGGAGTCTCTTCATTTTTTCCATATAGTACCCGCCCGGAGTCGGCATCCAGAAGCACCGCAGCCTGTGCATACAGGTGTAAATCCTCCTGCAGCTGCCCGGCTTCCTTTTCCGCTGTTTCATTAAAAAGGTGCGTAGCCTGTTCCCGGATTCCCTCGCTGACATACCCCTGCCGACAGAATCCGCCTATACTTTCCAGACACAGAATTCCGGCGAAAAGGGCACAAAAAAAGCCTCGCATAATCATCACTCCCAAAAGAGTCCCTTATTACTATGATTATTATGAGGCTGATTCTTTGTCCTATTCTATTATATGTTTAATGTGAGCTGTACTTCCTGCTCCGCCTGCTGTTTGAATTCCTCCACCTGCACCGGGTTCAGTTCCGGCAGTTCCTCCAGGCTCTTCACACCAAAGCAGCGAAGGAACTGTTCCGTTGTGCCGAACAGCAGAGGTCTTCCGGGAGCATCCAGCCGCCCTAACTCCGTGATCAGATCGTATTCCAACAGCTTATTGATGGCATGATCGCAGCTGACCCCTCTGACTCTCTCGATCTCCAGTCTTGTTACCGGCTGCTTATAGGCAATGATGGACAGGGTCTCCAGAACCGTATCCGTCAATGTCATCTTTCGGGGAGTCTTGGCGATCTTGATCAGGTATTCATACATATCCGACTTGGTACACAGCTGTACCGAATTGTCAAACTGTGTCAGTCCGATGCCACGGTTCTCTTCCTCATACCTCGCCGCCATATCTTTTAAAATGGATTTTGTGGTCTTCACATCCTCTTCGATCACTTCCGCAAGTCTGCTGATCTCCACGGAATCCCCCATGGTAAAAAGGATGGCTTCTATTACTGCTTCTGCTTTACTGCGTTCCATGTTCCGACCTCACTGTATCTTAAACGTTAGATGTAATCATAATATCATCGAATATATTTTCCTGACTGATGTTGATCTTGCCGGTCTTCATCAGCTCCAGAATGATCAGGAAAGTAACGATGACCTCCATTTTGCTGTTCTGCTTCTCCAGAAGCTTTCGGAAACTGAAGGTCTTATGTTCTCTGGCATAAGCTTCCACATACAGCATCTTGATGTCCATATCCACCTCGTCCTTTTCGATATTGCCATACTGGCTGCGGACAGGGTCGATCTTGTCCTCCTGTTTCTTCACAATAGATTTGAATATTTCATGAAGCTTGTTCAAGTTCATATCGCCGATCAGCTCTTCGTAATCGATGGGCTGTCTGTAGGCTTCCACTTCCTTCGGAAGTCTCTGTTCTCTGTACATATTTCTGGCAGCATCCACCTGCCGGTCTCTGAGTTCGAAGGACATATATTTGTACATCTTGTATTCCAACAGCTTCTGTACCAGCTCCGCTCTGGGATCCTCTTCCTCGCCGTCCTCGTTCACTTCCTTGGGCAGCAGCATTTTGCACTTGATATCGATCAGTGTTGCCGCCATTACCAGGAATTCACTCATGACGTTCATATCTTCCCGTTGCATCTGCCTGATGTAATCCAGATACTGGGCCGTGATCTCCACAATAGGAATATCATAGATGTCTATTTTGTTTTTCTCGATCAAATGAAGCAACAGATCCAGAGGACCTTCAAATGCTTCCAGTTTTACAGATATTGCCATGTAATAAAACTCCTATTTCCCCTCATCACTCCCACCGGCCTCTTCTCCCCCCGGCAGCAGATCCACTTCCAGGACCTCTCCAGGATTGAACAGCCGGATTGGAATCGTATGCATTCCCAGTCCTCTGCTGAGCAGCATTCTGGTTTTCCCCAGTGTGAACTCTCCGCCATCATATTTTGGAAAAAGTCTCACATTGGGAGACACCACGCCTTTTCCCCAGATGGGGACTCTCACCATACCGCCGTGGACATGGCACCAGATCTGCTCCCCAGTCCGCGTATTTCGGAAAATAATCCGGATTGTGGGCGATCAGGATCGTATACTTTTCTGCGGAAGGTTGTCCCAACAGACTTTTCAGATACTCCGGATCCATGGGTTGGATCCCGAAGCGCTTGTAATACAGCTTGTCGATCTCCGATCCGTAAATGCAGATCCCGGATTCTTCCAGAACGGTATGTTCATTCACCAGCCTCCGGATTCCGATCTTCTGCAGGGCCTCCTCGTACCGCTCCGCCATATCTCCGTAGTTCTCCGGGTACAGTTTCAAACGGTGTTCATGATTGCCGTTGCCATAGTAGATCGGATATTTCCCGGCAAGCTTCGTAAGCAGGTCCACCGCCGTCTCCAGACTTGCCTTCGGCTTTGCCGTCAGAATATCTCCGGCGATCAGGATCATGTCCGGCCTTATCTCATCAATGGCCTGCAGCAGGCGCTCATTTTCTTTTCCGTATCTCTTATTGTGCAGATCCGCCAGAACCACTGCCTTAACAGGCTTTTTGATTCTCTGATCCCGCAGGAAATAATGCCGTACCACAAAACGATTGCTGTCGTACAGCATTATCCATACAAGAACCACCAGGATCACTGCGATCACGGTAATCACCACATCCAAATTCTTTGCCCCCATGGTCTATTTCCAGTTAATTGCCAATATGTTCTATAGTATAACATATTTTTCGGGCTTACAAAAGATAAAATTCCATTATTTTAAAGAGGTAGTCCTTGTATACCGCTTTCGCCACATCATTTTCATACAGGATCGGAACGCTTCCGATCTCCACTCCGTTCAACAGATAGACCGCTCTGCCTGCCTCTGCCCCCTTTGCGACAGGTGCCTGTGCCTCCTCCGGTAACTCTATGGTTTTCTTCACTCCGTCCAGCGAATTGCCTTCCGTATCCAGATACCGGAATTCGCTCTGGTATCTGACAGGTACAGTATCTTCCACGCCACCTTCTATCCGAAGGTCCTCCAATGCATCCGTATTCTCATCCAGATACAGGTCACTGACATTGAAACCGTAGCTTAACAGTGTCTGAGCATCCTTAAAACGTGCCTTGTAGTCCGGGGCTCCCATGACCACGGCAATCAGGTCAATACCATCCTTCGTGGCAGTGGCTGACAGGCAGAATTTAGCCTTGGAGGTGGATCCGGTCTTCAGTCCCGTAGCCCACTGGTACTGTTTCAACAGCTTGTTGGTACTGTTCAGGGTAAATGTAGAGCTGCCCTGTCTGGTCTCATGGGTGATGTCTTCCATCCAGATACCGGTATACTCAAAGACCTGGGGATATTTCACCGTAAGCTCTCTGGACATAATGGCCACATCCATGGCTGTCGTATAGTGTCCGTCGGAATCCGTCAGTCCGCAACAATCCTCGAAATGTGTATCCACCATTCCCAGTTCTGCCGCCTTTTGATTCATCTGATCCACGAAAGCCTCTTCACTCCCCGCTATGTATTCTGCCACCGCCACACTGGCATCGTTGCCAGAAGCTACAGCAATACATTTGATCATGGTCTCCAAGGTCTGTACCTCGTTCTCCGCCAGGAATACCTGGGAGCCTCCCATGGAACTGGCGTAAGCACTGACGGTCACCGGATCCTCCAGTTTTATCTTCCCCTGATCCAATGCCTCGAATGTCAATAGCAATGTCATGATCTTGGTAATACTGGCGGGACTTCTGCGCTCTCTGGCATTCTGTTCAAAGATCACTTTCCCGGTAGAGCTCTCCAGAAGCACGGCACTGGGAGCTTCGATTGCCGCCGGCTCCGCAGATACACTGATCCCGTCCCACCAGAATACCTGTATGCTGACCGTAAAAAGTAAGATCCATGTGAAAATCCTTTTCCTGTTTTTTTGCATAAAAAAGCCACACTCCCTTATCCTTTCTTCTAAAAGATATGGTCGTATGGCCTTGTATATACCTGTAATCCAACCGTCCGGAACACTACAGTCTGGTGATCAGTGCCTGACAGCGTTCCTTCAGGGCTTCACCCTTGCTGCGCACATCGATGTGAAATACTTTGATCAGCTGGACCACATAATCCACAGCTACAATCGCCAGAATTACCTGAATCAAACGGATACCCACCTGGATCTGTACTCTGTCAATAATGTGATACATGGCATCGTGAACGAACTGTACGATTCCTATTGCATAAAAGCCCCAGGCAACAGTACTTTCCAGGCAGATGATACCACGGTAATTGAAGGGCTTGTTGTTATAATCCCACCAGAGTTCTCCGAGGAAACGGATCATACCGATTCCCACCAGATATTCAAAAGTGGTGGCCAGAATGGCTCCAAGAAAATACAGCTTTACCAGTTTCCCGCGCAGGGGACTTAAAATCAGATATCCCAGCACTCCGCCGAAACCGTAGATCGGGCAAAAGGGGCCTTTGCCAAAGCCACGGTTGGTCAGCTTGTGATTGCAGAAAGACATATAGGTAGATTCCAATGCCCAGCCAAGAATACTGTACAATACAAACGCTGCTAACAGATGATAGATATCTGTTCCCAGTATTTCATAATTCCACATTTTGTTTCCCTCATAAGTACAAAGTCCCCGGTGATTACGCCGAGGACTGTTGTCTTGCATTAGTTATATTTACGTTTTCTTGCTGCTTCAGACTTCTTCTTACGTTTTACGCTAGGCTTCTCGTAATGCTCTCTCTTACGAATCTCCTGCTGGATACCAGCCTTAGCGCAGCTTCTCTTGAAACGACGTAAAGCGCTATCTAAAGTCTCGTTCTCTTTTACGATTACGTTTGACATCTTACACCCGACCTCCCTTCAGTCCCTTCAAGTAACATGACTGACTGGGTTATTCTAATGCGCAGTTGTTCTACACACATTTGATATTATAGCATAAAAAATACATTCGTCAACTACTTTTTTAATTTTTTATTATATTATGATGCCAGGGTCAAAGGTCTAAGCCCATATGAGCTTGCTCATAAGTGGGTGAAAGACCTTATGACCCGCCCCGATATGAGCATAAAAGTGGGATGATAATCCCACGATATGCG
>OJMO01001637.1_pt1 | contig 13557 bp, 9 predicted proteins | sample 1597241 | NCBI WGS metagenome assembly OJMO01 (sample SAMEA2452129, study PRJEB22498) | human gut metagenome | biome: human feces; feature: human gut; material: feces | place: Australia | collected 2012 | reverse complement strand
CTACAATTTTTGAAGCCAACTTTTAGTCGACCCTATCTAATTGCGGATTACCCTTATTTTCCCTCTTGATAATACACGTTGAATCTTCTCACCATTTAATTCACATTCATAGACATCAAACTTTACATCTTTAATAGGCTCTAATTTATTTTCATCCATTTTTGTGATAGTCAATTGCGGATTTCTTTCACCTTCTGTACTTCCACCTGCAGCTAAACGATATTTAAAACCTTTAATCACATCATTCTCTCCACCATTTTCAGAATATGATTTCCAAAATACTTTGTTAGATAAATCCACTGGTGTACCTGGAGCTGCTTTTACCGTCACACTATATGTAATAATCACTTTCTTTCCATTTGGAATAGAAATCTCTAAAGTATTTGTTTTAGGATCATATGATTTATCATCAATATGTACTTCGTTTTCATTTTCATCCTTAGCTTTGATTGTTGTAGGATCTAATTCTAAGTTTTCATCTAATTTATCCACTAAAGTAAGCTTATTTCCATCATTCAAAGGAAGTGTTTGTCCTAGTGCATTAGCGGTAATTGTATATTTAATAGTTTGTGATGTATTACCTTCTACATGCTCTTTATCAAAATTATTACTTTTAGATAAATTATCTCTTTTAGACATTGTTGCCTCATTACTAGCCGTATCAAGTATTGTTTGTCCATCTGGACTAAGAAGGGTTACCTTATTCGTAAAACTTTTTTCTTCCCCTCCTAGCAAAACCTTATCATCCGTTACTCTACAAACAACTTGTACATCAACTGCATATTTGTCACCAACTCTTCCAGCGATAAATTTACCTAGCTGAATCAAAGCTTGATTTGTATTTTTGTTGTAATAATAAATTGTTGATTCTAGATTCCCATTATCATTAGTTGATTCATTACTATTTGATTTCCATTCATCATCTAAACCATCTATTGTTTGTGATTTTACGTTTCCAGCTTCATCAGCATGCCATTTAACACGAATATACGATAGTTCCATACCATCAGGAATATCATCTAATACACGATAATTTCCTTTTAAATCACCTGCAAGATTTACCTTAAATGCCCATGAAATAAATGCACCCTTACTATTCGTTTTATTTAATAAATCTGTACAAATTTTAGATCCTGGATTATCTTTATCATGATCTGCTTGAATAGTAGTTACCTTTTCACCATCATACGTAAATGTTTGGCCTAACTCTTTAAGTATATTTGGTCCTCCATAAAGTATTTGACTTGCAGAACTGCGTTCTATAAAAGACTGATCTGAAATATCCTTCATTAAGGCTACATTTCTATAAGTAAACTCAGCTCTATATGCACTAGGTAAACTTTGTGGTTCAGTCATTATCACAATATAAAGTTTTTCATCATTATTTAATGAAATCGTTTCATTTGCCGTTAACGTCAATTCACTATAAACATCTGTTCCGCTAAAATTCTTACTATTGTCAAATTTTTGATCAAATGATTTTGATTTATCTACTAATCCTTTGTTTGAATTTTTAAAATCTTCAAAACTAGCATACAAATTTACATTCTTACCTGCCTTACCCTGATAAATACCCACAATCGAATCACTATGCAAGAAGGAATCTTTTAAACCTGTATCTTTTGAAATCGCATCTTGAATCTGAGTATCTTTTCGAATTGCACTACCACTTACTTCAATTACCCAATATAACTTTCCATTCGCATAAGAAGTCGCATTCTCCTGTGGTTTTTCATAATACCAAGCACTCTTATTCACACTCAAAGAATAATGACCATTCACTTGAATTGTTTGCGAGGAACCAACATTATTAAATTTAAATGTTTGATTCCCCTTTACAACATCACCACTTAACGAGAATGTATTTTTCACTTCAACTTTTCCAACTTCACTTAAATCATTTGTTTGCGCATAATAATCAAATCGATAACTATTGTTATTGCTTGGGAATCCAATTTGAGATAACTTTAATTCAAATGTCGTTTCATTATCAATCTTCACCCATTTAGAATCTTGATTCACATATTTATTCGCAGTTGCATCATATTCATAAGGCGTTATTTTTACATATCCAACATAATGCATAACTTCAGAACTCAATTCATCCTTTAAAGTAGCTTCAGTTACATCAAATTGATTCATTGTCTTATTTACATTCACTGTATACTTATAGCTTCCAGCTGGAACTTTAAATGAATTAACAGAACTATCCTTTACATAACTGTCATTCTTTTTTACATAGATATCTGAACCACTCATACTAATTGTTTGATCTTTATCCGTTACTGTATTTTTTTTATCCTTTTGAACCCAAGTGTAATCATTTAAATCTAATTGGTTAAAAGTTCTGTTTAATATAGTGCTATCAAAATCTTTTGCGTTATCCGCATTCGCTATATAACGATTATTAATCGTTACCATATCCGACTGCATAGCGGCATATACTTCAGGTTTTACCTTTAACTTATACGTAACATAATATGAGTCACCAGGATATACCGTAAAAGGATTCGAATCCGTTCCTCTTATTCTAAATCGTTTTGGATTTCCATCACTATTTGACCAATCCGCTTTATAATTCGTTCCATCCATTTCCCATTCAACCTTATAATTTGATGGATCTACCAATGTATCCTTACCATCTTTAGTTTGATATAATTCTACAGTGCTTCGTTCATAAGAAATATATGGAAGCATTGTTTCATCTGTACGTATATTGTGATAATTTAAATAATCATAGAACATAAAATTCTTTAATGGATAATCACTAGATGAGTTTAATGTAAATTCCAATTTATATTGAACAATATAATTCCCTTCAGCATCCTTTGTGTATTTCTCATCGTGAGTCTTTTTCATATCATAAGAAACAGTTGGAGTAAATGTTTCGTCATATTTTCCCTTTGGATAAGTTGTGCCACCTTCTTTTTTAGTATAAGCGGAAGCTGTATTTGTGATAGATTGTTTGTTTAAATTTTTATCATCACTTAACTTAACAAAATAAGTTAAAGTACGACTTTCATTTGGCTTCAATTCACTTATTGACCATACTAAACTTCCAGGCTGATTTATACTTGAACTATCTGTAACTTGTTTTGGAATCTCATCATCAGAAGTTTGCATATCTGTTAGATATATTTTTCCTGCAACATCTGTCGTTCTTGTTTCATAAGGCTTTTGCCCATCAGGAGAAGATGCTAGTACTTGCGGTGTATTTGAAATATCACCCATATAAGAAACAAGTTGACTATTATTTGTAAACTTATCAACTACATATACATTTTTACTTCCATTTTGACTAGAAACTGTAATTGTGTATTGAATGTAGTCACTCTTAGGATCTGGTTTAGAATATGCTTTTTTAACTTCAACATCACCAAATTTTTCTAAATAATCTTGACCATAATCTAAAGTGATGTCTCCTTTTGGCGTTGTAAGAATTGTCTTTCCATCATTTTTGTTTAATTGACTTAAATCAACTTCTCCTTCCACAAAGAAGTCTCCATTAAGTGAAGTATTCGTACCCGAATTTATATACTTTTCAGTATAAGTTATGACCACTTTTCTATCCTCAACACGAATGGTCGCAATAACAATATTGCTTTTATCTTTAATTGTTGTATTCGTGTTGCCTGTCATACGAAAAATTTGGGAAGTGTATAACTAAAAGATCTTCCATACTTAGAATTTAATTCACTCGCATTAATATCCTTAAAATTCACCGTGATTTTTAAAAATTTTGAATTCGGTGATAATGTACCACCTGGAATACTTGAATTATTCTTATCATCAGTAATCACTATAGATTCAATTTTACCCACACTATTATTCAAATCAAACGGTTCTGTTGTAGTTTCTGTTGTAGTTGTTGTCTCTTCTTCACTTTCTTGAGATACTTGTTCATCATTATTTTGAGTTTCTGGCTCATCCTTGACAACTTCTTCTTGTTCATTTACTTCTTCTTGTTTATTACAATCATCCGTATGCGTATGCTCTTCTTTTTCGCAAATCAATTCATTGTTTTCATCATAACACTCAGCCGTATGTGTATGTTCTTCCTTATCACAAGTCATTGTTTGAGCTGGTAAAGATAATGCATAGACCGTACAAACAACCACAATACAAGAAAGTGCTATCATGATCCTTTTCCATTTTCTTAAGCGCGCTTTGTCTTTTAATAAACGCCTTAAATACTCTTGCACAATCACACCTACTTTCTGTTACTTTACAATTCCAATTTTATTTAAAGGCCAAACTGAAAATAAAACTTTACCCTCAATTTGTTCTTTGGAAATATCCCCTATCGCAGCACTTCTAGAATCAATCGAACTCTCTCGGTTATCTCCCATACAAAACCAACGAGAATCTTCGACTTGATGTGGAAAGTCAATGTCTGTATTTCCAAGTGACTCACTATCTACATACGATTCATGAATAGCTTTACCATCCACAGACACCTTTCCATTCACATCTATATCTACCTTTTGACCAGGACAAGCAATAACACGCTTCACCAACAACTTATTGCCCTGCCAAAATGCTACAACATCTCCAGACTTTAATTTCTTTGTCTTTATAGACACCACAACCTGCCCATTTTCTAAAGTTGGATTCATACTCGAACCATAAATCTTTAATACAGGCATCCACAGTGTTGCCACCAACACAGAAATGGCAGCCACAACAACGAGTACACTCAAAGTCTTACGTAAATGCTTTAAATACTTTTCTCTCTCTTTTAATCGACCAAGCTCTTTTTTAACCTCAACATTTGATACAAGATCACCTTCTGTTTGCATCTTATCAATGAGGTCAATCAACTCTTTTCGCTTTAAATGTCTTAAATCCCTTTTTTCCATATCCCTATCTACACATTAAGATTATGTTAAGATAAACATACATCATCTTATGTTAATTGGTTGATATATTCATTTTCCCTTTATCTTAAGCTAATCTAACCTTTCTGTTATAAACAACCTAACAAGAACGCATTTCTGTTCATATAATATACTCTTTCCTGTAAATGTTTTCAAACAACTTTTTATAACATTTGTTCACTGGTTAGTTAGTTTAACACTTTAATATGTAGTATTTTCCTTTATTTATCACATATTTTAACATTTTTGGTTATATACATTCATTTCTCCTTTATATAAAGTCGATTAAAAAGTACAAATCACATTGTTAATTTGTACAAACTCATTATTTACTTAAATTTATTCTTTATATATAACCAAAGATAGTTTGTCTTAATACTTTCTTAACATTAAAAAAGGATAGTTTCACACTACCCTACTTTGTGAATTGCTTTAAATAGTCCATATCTAAAACAATAATTCGATTATTCTTTACTTGAATGATATGCTTTTCTTTTAAACCACGAATCACTCGATTCACACTATTACGTGTTGTAATCCCACAAAAATTCGCAATATCCTCATTTGTGACCTGCAAATCAATAAATATACCCTTTTGTGTTTGAATGCCAAATAAACTTGCCAAACGATATAACCAAGAACATACCCCCCCGCCTTTGAATTCATGATCATCACTTGTTCTCTTGTGATAGCTAGTTTTAATCGATTGCGATAGTATGTATTTACATAATTTTGAAGATTCGCATCTTCATTAAGTCGCTTATAGAATTTTTCTTTTGAAATACAATATAATTCAGCTTGTTCACTTTCAATACGAATCTTTGGAAGGCAATCTCTAAATTGTGTCAAACAATCACAATACAAACTCACCACATCCGGACCTTGTAAATAAGTAATATTAAATTCACGCTCATCTTGCATGATCAAACTCACTCTAACAATACCCTTCTTTAAAACATACATATCTCTTTCATTTAAATCTAAACATGTATGTCGATCTTTTATAAGTATAGAAACCTTTTCTTTTTCTAAATATTGTATGACACCATCACAACACATCTTACTCACCCCTGTTATCATTTTCATTGTATCATATTATGGAAAAATGTTATAACTTTTGTCTCTTTAAACATATAGTGCTATAATACTTATTGCTGGATTGCTTGTAATTTGCATATCCAGTTTCCTAAATAAGAGTTGAACTAAGCCCCCACAAACTTATGTTCAACTCTTTTTTAATAATTAAAACGGGCATTTTAACTGCCCGCTTTCTCTTTTAAAATCTCTATAATTTGACTTTGAAGCTTATCCATATCGATTGGCTTAGAAATATATCCATCCATACCCGCTTTAAGTGCCTTCTTTTTATCTTCATCAAACGCATTCGCGCTCATCGCAATAATTGGAATCGTATTCTTTTCTGGAATCGACCTGATTTTTTGGGTAGCTAAATACCCATTCATATTTGGCATTTGAATATCCATTAAAATAAAGTCATACGAACCAACCGGTTTTTCAATCACTTTACTAACACATTCTAAACCATCTCTTGCCAAGTCTACATGTAAGCCACAATCCTCTAATATAATCTTCGCAAATTCTGCATTCAATTCATTATCTTCTGCTAGTAATACATGTTTACCTTCTAAAGAATGCTTAGAAACTACAAGATCCTCTTGTTTCACTTTATCTTTTTCTTCATTTCCAAGCTTATGATCGATTGTAATTGTAAAAGTACTGCCCTTACCAAGCTTACTCTCAACATCAATCGTACCACCCATCATATCTACTAGTTTTTTTACGATAGGCATACCAAGCCCTGTACCAATAATGTCACCTGTTGCTTCACGTGTAAATGGATCAAATAGAGTTGGAATAAAACTCTCACTCATTCCAATACCCGTATCTATGATTTGAATTTGATATGTACCATAACCCTCTTTTGAACACGCAAGCTCCTTTACATCCACTGTGACATGACCACCATTTGGTGTATATTTAATAGCATTGCCAATCAAATTCACTAAAATTTCCTTCACCTTCGTACAATCACACAATACTTGTTTATGTTTTATATCCATTTTTGTATCGAATACAATCTCTTTTTCTTTGGCCATAGCACCAAAGACATTCGATACTTCTTCAACCATATCCACAATGGACTCACTACTTTCAACTAACACACTTTTACCACTTTCAATACGAGCCATATTCAATACATCATTAATAATAGAAAGTAATAAATTTCCCGACTGCTCAATCTTCTTTTGATAATCCACCAAAACAGGATCTGAAAGCTTTTTTTTCATCAATTGATTATATCCAAGAATTACATTCATAGGCGTACGAATATCGTGCGACATACTATTTAAGAAATCCGTCTTGGCCTTACTCGCATTTTCAGCTTGAATATAAGCCTTTCTTAACTCTTCCTTTTGAAGACGCTCCTTTTGAATCAAATCATCAATATCTCTTGTACCAATCACTACCGCTCTAGTACGATCCTTTTTCTTAACATAAGAAACACGAGCCTGGTAATATAAAACACCCTCATCCGACATATATTCATAGGTAAAAGAATAATCTTCATTACAAGACTTCAATTTTTCAAAGGAAAGTTCCTCTAAAAAACTGTCTCTTGAAGCATCCGAAACCAAATCTTTGGCATAAGCCGGCAAAAGTTCAGTCCAACGATCATGATAAGACCGACAAAAATCCGCTATACGCTTACCATTACTACCCGCTTCACGATACGAATAGATTTGACCATTCTCCAAATCCACAAGAAGTACAGAAAAATAATCTTTACTGATACCTTCAATAATCTCTCTTTGAAGTTCTAAAACATTTTCCTTTTTACGAACCTCATCCATAGGACGAAATCCCATCACAAAACGAAAATGGTGTTTTTCATCATATAGACGAATTGCTCTTGCGTATAAAGATTCATATCCATTGGAATTTGGATAAATCTGATACTGCAATTCCACCGTCTCATTTTTAAGAAGTGCATTCATAAAAGGAACGGGAGATAAAATATCTAAAAAGTCTTTACACGATTCTTTTACTAACACACGATCATAGAAATCACGCAAACAACGTGTATAATTCATCTTATCCTCATTAGAAAAATCATCAAGCCCACCATGATCATACATATGCCCATCATGCTTAACGACAACCACAACATTCTCCATCAAATCACCCATGACAACCGTTGAATATTCCATTGTAAGGGCTGTAAGCATTTGGTTACGCTCCTCTGCCCTTTTTTCTTTATCCAACATAAAACTTGTAACATCCGTAATATTTCCCTGAAAGAAAGGCGCAGAGTCCTGTTTTAAAGCTGAATAAGAATCCGATACCCAATGATACCCATCCTTACCTTTCAAGCGAAAAATTACATTCTGACAAGAACCCACCTTATATGGATTCCTTAAAGAATCTCTATTCTTTTCTAGACGACTTCTATCTTCAGGATGTAACATATTCACTAACTTATTATCAAATTCCGTTTCAATTTCTTTTTGCGTCCAATGTAAAGTATTTAAAAAATCATCGCTCAAAAACAAAAAAGGATATCCCTCTTTATTAGAACACCTATAGTATCCTTTAAGCAACCTATATACTTCATCCAACTCCATATTATTCTTCTTTTGACGCTTAAAAAATTTCATATCATACCCCGAATTTCATGTAAACCCTTACAAGTATAATAACAACACAAACTTCATTTGTCACGATAAAATAAAGAAATAATTACGCGGTTATATTTCATGTTTTATTTGTATATTATTTAATCCTTTTTAATGCATTTAAAATACTTTTAGTTATATTTTACTATTGCACACATTTTAAGCTATGTTATAATTTATCCGTTAGATAAAAATTAAAGAAGCCCAATCTTTTACATCTAACACTTTTCGACATGAGGACTAGCCCTTCCCAAAAACTAAACATAGCTAGTTCTCCATTTTTTTATTTTAAGATGTTATAATGAAATTGGCTGAGTACTAATCCTTGGCTTGTAATCAACTTAAGCTGACAATTCCCACATACTTGTCAGCTTTTTCTTATATGAAGAAGCTTGACTAATCACCTTATGATTATATAATACAAACGAGTTTATCATAAGTTGATTTATCATAAGGATGGTAATCATGAGATTCATAGGCAGAAAAAACGAATTGCATACATTAAATACAGAATATAATCGTAACAGTAGCTTTGTGGTTATTTATGGACGACGTCGTGTTGGAAAAACAACACTGATCAAAGAGTTCTTAAAGAATAAAAGTGCATTCTATTATCTTGCGACCGAGGAATTAGAAAGCCAAAGTATGAAACGACTTGCTAATGTTATAGCTCGTACTACAAAAAACACATTGCTACAAAAAATAGAATTTACAGATTGGTTGGATTTATTTCAACTAATTGCGGACTATAAACCAGAAGAAAAGAAAGTCCTTGTCATTGATGAATTTCCATATCTCGTGAGAACAAATTCAGCATTCCCTTCCATTTTACAAAATGCATGGGACGAATTTTTAAAAGACAGTAACGTGATGTTGATTCTGTCCGGTTACTTGATTAGTATGATGCAAAAACATGCACTTTCTTATGATAGCCCACTGTATGGTCGTAGAACAGCACAAATGCGTTTAACACCACTACCATTCACTAGTATTTATGAAACACAAAATCTTCCTTTTGAACAAGCCGTAGAACAATTTTCTCTAACTGGTGGTGTACCAAAATATTTGGAGTTTTTTGAAGACGGAAGACCTTTAGAAGAACAGCTTAAAGATGCCGTTTTTTCTAAGAATGGCTTTTTATATGAAGAACCCAATTTTTTATTAAAAAGCGAATTCTTAACAGCCGTAAACTATTTTTCAATTATTAAGACAATTGCAGACGGCAATCATAAACTCGGCAAAATTGCAAGTGCATTAGGACAAGAATCTTCATCACTTACACCTTATCTATCTACACTTTCGGATCTTGGTTTCATTGAAAAACGAACACCAATCACAGAAAAGAATCCAGAAAAATCACGTAAAGGATTGTATTTCATTGCAGATAATTTCCTTCGTTTTTGGTTTTGCTATGTCTACCCTTACAAAGGTGAATTGGAATTAGACAATATGCAAATTGTACTAGACGAAATTCATAAAGATTTTAAAGAAAAATTTGTTGCCTTTGCTTATGAAGATATCTGTAAGGACATTTTCGCAAAACTATGCAGTAACAACGCAATTTCATTTGTACCATCACGCATTGGATCTTATTGGTTAAATGATTATGATGGAGATACAGAAATCAATGTCATGTCTGTAGACCATCAAAATAAACAAGTTTTTGCTGGAGAATGTAAATATCATACAAAACCAGTAGATGCCCCCGTATACTTTGCATTAAAAGAAAAAGTAGATAACGCCGCAGAAATACGCAAATCTTTCCCAAAATATAACGTTATCTATGGCTTATTTAGTAAAAGTGGTTTTACAAAACGTATGCTCGATATCGCAAAGGAAAACCCAAATATACTACTAATTCATGAAGATCATTTATTATAATTCATACTTTTGTAGCTGACAAATCCCACGTACTTGTCAGCCTTTTTTATGTAAATATAGCGATTACCTTGTATTCGCTATTATTCTACAAATTCTAAAGTATATTACGATAGTCCTTTTTATCGTTCCTGATAATCCATATTTTATGATATTTTAGTGCTATTTCACATGTGGTATTTCTCTGTTCCGAAACCAAAATCTTAATATACAAAAAAGTGTTAGACCTAATATCATCTAACACTTTCAAAAACAATACTAGCGGTTTTCTGCTGGCTGTCAGCCGCGATACCCTACAGAGTATCTGTATGACGTGGTTGGAACTTTTAAGTCTCCAACCTAGACTCATCTTTTCTCCCCGATGCGGGCGCGATATCCTACAGAATATCTAAATGTCTTGGACACTTTACCCTGCTCCAAGTGCAGTACAGCTTTTACGTGCCGCCACACGGTACTCTTTGTACACAAATAATATACAATAATCAAAGTTTTTGTTCAATCATTTCCCGCACGTCGTTTGAGGCATCCTTTTCTGTTTTAACTTGACCTGCATCTCAAATAATTGTTTATTCCCTATTTGACGGAATTATAAAAGCACCAATCAACTCGTAACTGATGCTTACGTGATCAAATATCCAGTTTTTTAAGAATTTCATCCAAATTCCGTTTACCATATACAATACGAAGAATGTATATTATATTTTCTCCTATATCCGGAAGATAGTACATGATATAATTTCCAACCAATTTCTTTCGCACATTTTCAATTTGTAAAAATTCATTGTCAACAAGAGAACCACTTTCAGGGAAAGCTCTTACTTCTTCAATAGTATCCTGCAACTTATCTACGAAGTCGGATGCAGCCTGTGGATTTGCAAGATCAACTGTAATATATGAGACAATCCCATCTAAATCAGATTCCGCTCTTTTGGTCAATCGATATCCGAATTTAGATGCCATATTTGCTCCTAATATTAGAAATTGCAGTGTCTCCATCGACAGTATTTCCAGATTTTGCATCTTCTAAACCATCCAAGATTGTTTTTGCTTCATACATCTTTCACATCGTTTTTTCATAATAATCGATGTCCATAACAACCAATCTTCCATATCCATTCTTGGTTACGAACACAGGACCATTTTCTTCTGCACAGCGACGTTCTACTTCAAGAAACAACAAAACCACGCACAAAACCGCTAAATAGTTAGATGCCCTTTATTTATCGTTTCAAATGGGTTTTGTTCACGATTCTTTCCTTTAGACAAAACATTTACGTGTACAATAGGTTCATAGTCGTGTTTTGTACACATTAGAATAGGAAAAAGATACAAACATTTTGTTTATACAGGGAATCTTCTTGTGTTAAGAGTTTTGTTCATAGGACGAAGAGAAATTATATGGCATATTGTAGAGGGACTATAAATTAATTTTTGCATTATTCAAAAAAATATGTTATATTATAGTCAGTAACGGGGCCGCATGAGATTATGCCGTTGAAATTGAAAGGTAGCTCCTTTTAATGAGGCAAAGTCAACTAGGGCGGACGGCATGCATTTGCCGGCAGAAGGATATTTCCTTCTGCTTTTTTTTAAAGGTGAGAAATTTATGGCAACCATTAATAAAGAATATAAAACGATTAATGAGCGTATTGGGATATTACAATCTAGAGGACTATTATTTAAAAATATAAATAAGGCCAAAGAGATTTTATTGGAACATCCATATTTTGATATCATAAACGCTAATGAAAAATTATTTTGTAAACCAAATACTTCTTCTAAAGAATATTTTTCTCATATCTTTTTTGAAGATTTATATGGTGTTTATTCATTTAATAATGAATTATCTAAGCTTACAATGAATTCACTTTTATCAGCAGAATCAAAGTTAAAAAATTCACTAGCATATCGTTTTTCTGGTAGATATTGTTATAATATTTCCCGAACTGAAGAATATCTGAATCCCAATAATTATATTCAGCCGACTCAACGAGCACTTTATTACAAATTTTCTGATTTCACACCTTTTACCGATTATGACTATGTTCAAAAACTAAAACGCCAGAACAATTATATGGCTGCTTATGATAAATTACCTTTTTGGATTGCACTAAAAGGAATAGTTTTAGGTACAACCATCTTATTTATCCAATTTTTAGACCCTATAACAAAAAATGAAGTGAAGAAGGATTTAAAAATGGATAAATTTTCAGATGATGGATTTGAATTTGGTATATATATTTTAAAAGAAATTAGGAATTCTTGTGCGCATGGAGCCATGATTTATAGATTTTCAAAATCTCATAGAATATCTACAGTGAACGTTCAAGCTGGCATAAACGAATTTCATTTAAGCCAAAGTGCAATAAACTATATGGATACATTGAAAGTTCTATCTTTTTTTTCGACAGACCGTGAAATCAGAGCAATTAAAATGAGCATATTTAAATTTTACTTAAAATACACAGTAAGAGGCAAAAGATGGATGGCTAAAAAAATTCTTGGTAAAATGGGAAATCAACATATAACCAAATGGTTGAAAATATAATATTATTTTAATCCTATTAATTCCAATATTCCCTCTTTCAATTTTGAGTGTTTTAACAATTTCTTTTCTAGCTCTTTGCTCGAGATTGCGGTTGGAGTAATTAGAGCTTTCTCCTGACGAAGTACTGCCTACAAGCAAAGAAATAGTTTACTGGCAATGCAAAGACTGTGGTCGAAAATATCAGCAGACAATTGCTATGCGTGTAGAAAAGTTTGAACGTGGTTTCGTTTCCTGCACCTATTGCAGCGGTCGTCGCCCAAAAGAAACTTATAGGCTTCTCTAGCCTGCCAAAAAGAAAAGAAGTATGTCCAATTCTGGAGTCATACTTCTCTTTTTTTGTCAATGAAGCCCGTCGAAAAACAGGGGTTTTGTTCATTTTTCCCTTTTTTGCCCATTTTCGAAAATTAGGTTCATGTATGGGTTTTGTCGATTTTGTCGATTTTTCCCTCATTTTGAAAATTAGGTTCATGTGGGGGTTTTGTCGATTTTTCCATTTTTTCGGCTAAAGACACATTTAATAAAACAGGATATAGACATCATTAATGTCAAATAGACTTGT
>OJMO01001636.1_pt1 | contig 13560 bp, 9 predicted proteins | sample 1597241 | NCBI WGS metagenome assembly OJMO01 (sample SAMEA2452129, study PRJEB22498) | human gut metagenome | biome: human feces; feature: human gut; material: feces | place: Australia | collected 2012 | reverse complement strand
CGTCTGTACCGTTTTTCTTTTCATAAACCTATAAAATCACGACTTGCGAGAGGACTCTTATATCTGCCCTCCACAACCTATAAGAGCACCACAAAATCTGCAGCTCTGCGTAAGTTAAACTCCGATTATTTAAACAGATTTTTGAAGAACTCCCCAATCGCACTAAAGATATTTCCAAAGAAGTTACCAATAGATGCAATGATTCCGGAAGAGCTTCCTCCATTTTTAAAGGAATTGTAGAGAGAGGCTGCGTAATCCACCAGTCCACTTAAATCAATTCCAAGAGAAGTAATTTTCAAAAGAAGATCAACGATTTTCTGTCTCTCATCATCAGATAAAGTGACGCCATATTTATCACAGGCTTCATCAATTGCTTCGTTGATACTCTTCTCGTCAGTCAGTCCTTTTTCTGCGATCAGGGACTTGATGTAAGCAATAAACTCCTCCACTTCCTGATCGGTCAGACCCTGAATGGAAGCTTCCAGTTCTCCGGTGACAACAAGTTCATTTAACGCTGCATCTACAACGTTATCCTGTACTGCTTCCCCGGTCATTGCCTCATATGCCTCAAAGATTCCAACCAGTGCAGCGGTTCCGGAGATTGGCTTTGGGCCTGCAACGATGATATCTGCATCTGTAATTCCAGCAGTTGTCAGCGCATTTTTGTACATACCAACGGTACAGTATGTGATATTGTTCGTAGAAATGTTTAATCCATTTCCTTTTTTACGCTTTACGATCACGACAGAAGACCAGGACTTGCTTCCGATTTTGGAAGAATCCACATAGGAATCGAGGTACTGGTGCTCCTGTGCATTTGTAACGTAAGTGACGTTATAATTTGCAAGATTGGCAGGATCGATTCCCATAAGGGATAATACGATATTTTTCTGGTCATCAGACAGATCTGCGCCGAGTGCCAGATAAGGTTTATCATCTTTCTTAATCTCAACTTTATCGTTATTCTCATCCACAATGACATCTCCAGTCACATTTTCTGTGGATTTTTTATCATCCTCTACCGTTACCCCGCCTGTGACATTATCGGTTGTGCCACTGGTGGAAGTATTTGTGCTGTCGGAATTTGTTGTTGTACTGCTCTGTGCATCTGAAGCAGAATTATTTGTTGTGCTGTTCTGTGCATCTGAAGCAGAAGTATTTGTTGTGCTGCTCTGTGCATCCGAAGCAGAATTATTTGTTGTGCTGTTCTTCGTATCTGAAGCAGAGCTGTTTTGTGTAGTTGTAGTTCCGGTTGAACCAGCATTGGTATCTGTACCTGTTGTGCTGCTGTCATTCTGCGTTGCCGCCTGATTCTCCGACTGTGTTGTCTGGGAATCACCGGATGTTGCATTGCTCTCTTCCTGCTCGGTGGAGTTCTGCGCAGAAGCATCTGCTGCAAATGATGTCACATGTGTTGGTATCATCATCACTGCAGCTAAAATAATTGCTGCAATTCTCTTTGTCATTCTCTTTCTTTTCACTTTTTTTTCCTCTCTTTTTTTTACGTATCGATCCGCACTCTCATCCATGCAAGAAGATCTGCATACACTTTATCGCGGTCTGTCTCATTTAAAATTTCATGTCTGTCATTTTCGTAAAGCTTATATGTAATGTCCAGAGAACCTGCCTCTTTGAATAGATCATACACTTTTTTCACGCCGACACCATTATCTCCCACCGGATCATCCTGACCGGATACAATAAAAATTGGAAGCTTGTTTGGCACTTTCTTCACATTTTCCAACTGATTATCGTAGAGAACCGCTTCCATCAGCCCCAGATAGCCGTTTAATGTAAACTTGAACGTACACCGCGGTTCGTTATAATAGAATTTTACAATATCCTCATCTTTTGTAAGCCAGCTGTTGGAAGGTGTTTTTCCGGAAAGATCATATTTCTTATATGGTCCGCCAAACGACAGCGATTCTACCAGTCTGCTTCTGTGATGCCAGCCAAAAATTTTTGCAAGGAATTTGCACACGTTGATTCCAAGTTTGGTCGTATTGTCCGGCACACAACCGGTTCCCATAATGATTGCCCCTCTCAAATCATCATTGTGAATGGTGAGGTATTTCCGGAGCATATAAGATCCCATACTGTGTCCCATCATAAAATAAGGAACACCCGGATTTTCTTTCTGGATCATCGTGCGCAGTGCATGCATGTCTGCGATCACCGTGTCACTCGGATTTTCCGCAAAATATCCCCAGTCATCTTTGGATGCTACGGAATCCCCATGTCCTAAATGGTCATGTCCCACCACCATAAAGCCATTCTCTGTCAGAAATTCAGCAAATAGTCTGTAGCGCTCTACAAACTCTATCATGCCATGTGTGATCTGTAAAATTGCCTCATACTTTCCATCTTCCGGAATCCATTTGACTGCATGGATGGTTGTTTTGCCATCCGCTGATAAAAATGTAAACTTCTCCTCTTTTGCCATACTTTTCCCCTCTCTTTTCCATGATTATAAATTAGATATATTTTAAAACCTGTGGCTTCTTTATTCTGTCTGGACGAAACGATGGACTTCCTCCACATTGCGTTCTAATTCATCCGCACATTCTTTGTGCTCTTTCCACTCCTGGCGCAGTGTTTCCGCTTTGGATAACACTCTGCTCTGCACTTCGAAAAATTCATTTTCACCCTGACAGAGACTTTCTAATATTTCTTCAATATTTGTTTCTTCTTCCACATTTTCATGATCCGTTTCCACTGCCTCTGTGTCCCTGTCTTCCAGAAGTTTCACCAGAGAACCGTTATTTTCTTTTAAGAGATCATTTAACGCATGAATCTGTTTTTCCGCCTCTGTGGCAGTTTCCTCAAAACCACTGATCCTCGCAAGCACATCCGCAACCGCCGAAGTATACTGCTCTGCGTTCACACGCACTTCCTCTGCCGCTGTCACAAATTTTCTTCCGTCTTCTCCCATGCGTCCTGCCTCGATTGCTGCGCCGAGTGCCAGAACTCCCATATTCTGTGAAATATCTGCCAGTTTCTGTAACGCCTCTTCAACAGACTCTCTCTCCTGACAATATGCCTCATAGAACGATTCTATCTCCTTCATGGGTGTGGTGACGTACTTGTTCTTCTCTACAACTTTTGCAATTTTCTCGTGCTCACCCTCCATTTGCTGGCAGAGTGCTTCTTTTTCCTGCTGCAATCTGATATTCTGTTCATTCTTTTTTGCAAGCTGCTGTTTCAACAGTACGGTCTGTCCTGAATTCGCCTCTGAACACTCCTTTAACAGTTCCAATTCCTCTGAAACCGCCGTGATTGTCTCATCCAGTTCCGTTTTTGAGATCGTCATCTGTACCAATGTCTCTTCTGCGCTGTCTTTTGCTTTTGCAATATTAGAAATCTGCTCCTGCAGACGGTTCTGTTTTTCCTGTAATGCCAGAAGTTCCTCTTCCAGTTCTTTTGCTTTTTTTCCACCAAACATATGCCATCCTCCAGCTTTTACTGATAATTTCGAATGATAACCTGTACGCTTTCCACTCCATTATACTCGTTAATCTCCGGATAGTACACAATCATTATCCTCAATTTGTTTATCTGACCGCGAAAAGCTTTTTCCACTTCCGCACTTCCATACTTTTCCGCATAATATGCTTTGAACGCCTCAATATCACCAAAATAGACTGCCGATACCGCCTCTCCCGCGGCTGTCACCAGGTTCAGCCGCAACACATTCTGATTTTTTCCGACCACAAAAGCCTTTGTGATACTCAGGTTTTTGTCGGCAAACTGTGGTTTGATATTGGCTTTTCCAAAAGGCTCTAACACTGCAAATTCCCGGATAAGACCGGCATCCGCATACGCTGCTGGCATCGGAATATCAATTTTGATCTTCGGAATCAGGTCATCCTCCGTGAGATTTGCACAGGCATTGATTTTTTCACGGAACTTATCCACGTTTTCTTCCGGAAGAGATAATCCTGCCGCCATCGGATGTCCGCCGAATTTTTCCAGAAGTTCCCTGCACTTACATAGTTCCTCATACATGGAGTACTCCTCAATGGAACGCCCGGAGCCCTTCACGCCCTCCTCCGCCTTCGTCAGCACAAATACCGGCTTATGATAAGCCTCCCGGATACGCCCTGCAATGATTCCTGCAAGACTTTCGTGCACCTGTGGCAGATAAATGACAAGCACTTTATCCGACATGTAATGTTCCTCCACCACACGTTTTGCCTCCTCGACGCCATCTGCTGTCATATCTTTGCGCTGCTGGTTTAACTCCACAAGCTCCCTTGCCGTTTTTGCTGCCTCTTCCTCTCCCTGTAAAAAAAGAGACAGAGACAGTTTTGCTGTATCAAGTCTGCCACTCGCATTGATACACGGTCCTAACACAAAACCAAAATGATATGCATTGATCTGCTCCGGTTCTAAATGATTCTGAAAGATCAGGGCGCGCATCCCCGGATTTTTTGTGCGGTGAATGCGGTTTAATCCCTCTTTCACCAAAATGCGGTTTTCGTCTGTCAGATCCATGACATCGCCAACGGTTGCAAATGCGACATTTTCCAGAAATTCATAGGTTTCTTCCAGGGCAAAACCCATTTTTTCATACAATACCTGCAGCACTTTCCATGCGACTGCTGCTCCACATAACTCTTTAAAAGGATACGCACATTCCTGCTGCTTTGGATTCACGATTGCATCTGCGTTGCTGCGAAGGAACTGCTTTTCCCCGTTCTCCTCTGTATAGGGAATCTCGTGGTGATCGGTCACTAACACGGTCATCCCAAGTTCTTTGGCATGCGCAATCTCTGAGATTGCAGCAATTCCGTTATCGCACGTAAGAATGGTATCCATTCCGTCTCTTTTTGCCTGATCGATCAGATTCTCATTGATTCCATAGCCATCCTTCATACGGTCCGGAATCTGCGTGGAAACATTTCCACCACAGTGTTTAATTCCCCGGTATAAAATATAGGTTGACATAACTCCATCTATATCATAGTCGCCGATAATACGGATCGGCTTTTGCTCTTCTATTTTAACTTTTAAAATATCTGTCAAACGATCTGCATCTTTCAATAAATGTGGATCGTATAAATCCTTTAAACTTCCATAGAGATATCTTTCAAATGCCGCCTCCCCGATCACCTCACGGTTTCGGATAAGACGCGCTGTGACAGGGCTGATCCCGAACTCTTTTCCAAGCTTTTCAAAATCAGCCCCTTTGTTGATTACAAACCATTTTTCCATGTAACACCTGCTGCCTGTTTTTTCTTATGAATTTATCTTTTAATAATGCACTTCCATCAGCATCAGTCCACATGCCGGTGCTGTATAGCCTGCGTTCTCCCGGTTTTTGCTCTCTAAGATCTGCGGCAGCTCCTCCGGCGCTCTCCTGCCATCCCCGACCTCGATCAGCGTACCCGTCAGGATCCGCACCATATTTTGCAAAAATCCATTCCCCCGGTAATCGATCCAGAGATCATTCCCTTTCTTCGTAAAATTGATCTCATAAATTGTGCGGACTGCCGTTTTTTTCATTTTCTTATTTCCGCAAAATGAAGTAAAATCATGTGTTCCGATCAGATAGGAAGCAGCTTCTTTCATGCGTTCCACATCGAGTGTTTTCTCATACTGGTACTCATATTTCCGCTCGAAAACATCCGAGATCTCTCCCATATGGATGTGATAGCGGTAGGTCTTTTTCTTTGCGGCGTAACGGCTGTGAAAACGCTCGTCCACCTGCTCAACCGCAATAACGGCAATGTCATCCGGCAGATAATGATTCAGATAGGACAGGATCTTTCCCTCCGTAAAATGCTCCTCAATATGAAAATTTGCCACCTGGCCTTTGGCATGCACGCCCGCATCCGTTCTCCCCGAACCGATGACTTCCACCGCGTGTCCTGCCATCTGTCCCAGCACTGCTTCTATTTTTCCCTGAATGGTCAGCCCGGTGCTGTTCTGCCCCTGCCAGCCCTTGTATCTTGTCCCATCATACTGGATTGTGATTTTATAGTTGTTCATACTTTTTATCCCTGCTTTACTGCAATCTAAACTAACTTTTAGTTTAACACATTTTCTACTCAAATCCTAGTCTGCGATCTGTTCCTGAAACGTTTTTGTGCCGGGGAACTGAAAAATACCAATCCCCCGGCACATTTACTCCACATTTTATACCAGTTCTGCAATCCTTGTCACCGCAACATAGATCTCCGATATTTTATACCAGGTGCGGTAATCTACCACTCCCGTCACAGGCAAGCCAAAAATAGACTGGAATTTTTCTACTGCTGCCTTCGTTGCCTCTCCGTAAATCCCATCCGGTGTGATCGTCGGGATTGCCGGATAAGCCTGCGAGATTCTCGCTAACTGTTCCTGGATCTGCCGGACCTTATCTCCGGCAGCGCCCACTTCCAGATTATACCGCGGCCAGGATGCAGGGATACCGGAAATCTCCTCCGCTGTATTGATAAACATATTATCACCATAATAATAACGGAGAATTTCTATCGTTTCGTAGTTCTGATCCCCAAGATATTTGCTTCCCCACTGGCTCAGCCAGTTGCTGCACGTCACGCGCTGTCCGTCACAATACTGCGTCAGGATTGGCTGTCTCACATTCGGTCTGGAAAGATAATTCTGGAACATTTCCTCTACCACATCCGAGATACTCTGGAAAATATTTCTTCCATATACAAATTTCTGGTCATAAGCAGTGGATGTTGTGATGGTGAAGTTATAGCCTTTGTTCCGGTACCATTCCGTGTAAACCCTGTTTAACGTAAAGGACATGATCGCAAGGATATTGGCACGCAGCGTGCTGTCCGGCCACGTGCTGTATATCTCGCTGGATGCCACATTTTTGATGTAATCCCGGTAACGGACATAATAATTTGCCGCATTGGGATCCGATGGCGGTCCGTCATGAACAACGACAAATTCCGGGATCACCACTTTACTCAGCACGATCTCCCCTGAGTCGGAGACAGGCTTGATCTCGGACTCTGCTATTTTTGCCGGGAAATTGCCAAACAACGTATTGACCGGAATCACAATGGAATCTATTTGATTTTCTTCCTCATTTTCTTCCGCCATTCGCACCTGTTGCAATGCGAGCTGCTCTGAAAAAACCTGAACACCCGAAATACTGACGGGACGATATCCCGGTGCGGTAACTTTGACCGTATATTGGGCAAATGGCTGATTTTCGGAGGGTTCCATCGAGTATTCAAGCGGAGGCGCATCAAGCGTAAGTTTCTCCGACATTCCTGAATCATCTGCGCTTACCTCCTCCACCGTGGAATCCGGCTTGCCCGAATAGGAAATCGTGATTTTCGCTCCCTCGATCGGTCGTCTGGTCCGGTTCGCAAGTACTTCTACCTTGAGGCTTCCTTTATCTACAGCCTCTGTCTGGGCATATTTGATATCTGGCATGAACAACCTCTTCCTATATTTCCTTATATTATATGCTCAGACATGCGATCCTGTTCTGCTTCCTGTGCAAAACATTCGATTTCCCAACTTCTCAATTTTTATTTCCGTTCTTTATCCAAATCCCCCAAAACTTAATTCTTACTCTACCGTAACTACCTTCGCCAGATTTCTTGGCTTATCAACATCAAATCCCTTATCGGATGACACGTAATATGCTAAAAGCTGTAATGCAACCGATGCAGGTAAAACCATAAATTCATCCTGCATATCCGGAAGCTTGATCACCTGATATTCGGTATCAAGATCACCGGAAAGTGCCTCTTTGATAAATAATACAATATCTGCACCTCTGGATTTTACTTCCTTAATATTGGAAAGCTCTTTTGACATGAGTTTTTCCTGTGTTACCGTTGCAACAACCGGTGTGTTAGTCGTGATCAGTGCAATTGGTCCGTGTTTTAATTCGCCGGAGGCATAAGCCTCAGAGTGAATATAAGAAACCTCTTTCAGTTTCAATGATCCTTCCAGTAAAATAGAGTAATCCAGTCCACGTCCGATCATAAACAGATCCTTTGCTTCCAGAATCTTCTTTGCGATCACATGGATGTCACGTCTTTTCTCCAATACTTTCTGCATCACTTCCGGAACACGCTCTAATTCTGCGATAAAGCTCTTTGTCTGCTCCTCTGTGTAGACACCTCGCAATAATGCCATTTTTGCAACCACAAGATAAAATACGGAAAGCTGTGTTGTGTAAGCTTTTGTACTTGCCACTGCAATTTCAGGTCCTGCTGCGGTGTATAACACATAATCACTTTCTCTTGCAATGGAAGAACCTTTTACGTTGATAACGGATAAACATTTTGCGCCCTGTCTCTTCGCATATTTTAATGCTTCCAAGGTATCAATTGTCTCACCGGACTGTGATACTGCGATCACCAATGTTTTCTCATCAATGACCGGATCGGAATACATAAACTCTGATGCAAGTTCTACGTCCATCTGCACATGAACGATAGATTTTACCAGAGCCTGTGCCACAAGTCCCGCATGCATGGCTGTTCCGCATGCTACCACACAAATTCTGTCACAGTCTGTAAAAAGAGAATCCGGCACACCATCCGAAGTAAAATCAGGCAGACCGTTCACGATACGGTCTTTGATCGTATTCTTGATTGCTTCCGGCTGCTCCATAATCTCTTTTTCCATATAAAATGGATAACCATTCTTTCCCGCGCTGTTCAACTCCCAGTCAACGGACAAAAATTCTGGTTCTACCACATTGTCATTTAAATCCGTAAGTACCACATGATCTTTGTGCAACTCTAAAATGTGATATTCCGGTACAACAAAGTATTCATTTGTAAAACGGCAGAGTGCAGTCAGATCTGATGCAAGCATTGCTCCCTCTTTGCATATGGTTGCAACGATCGGGCTGACATTCCGGATCGAGTAGATCACATCCGGCTGATCTTCAAACAGGATCACAAGCGCAAAGGTACCCTTTAATTTGCTCACTGTTTTTTTGATCGCTTCCTTTGGATCTCCCTTGTAATAATGATTTAATAATGCAGCCGCAACTTCACTATCTGTTTCAGAATGAAGGATTTCCTGCAAATCGTAATCAGCGATCAGCTCACGATAGTTTTCGATGATCCCGTTATGAACCAGAGTCACTTTTCCCTGCTGATGCGGATGTGCATTCTGATCCGTAACTCCACCGTGAGTTGCCCATCTTGTATGTCCGATACCGCAGGTAGACAAAATCTTCTTCGAATCACAAATTGCTCTTAAATCACTTACTCTTCCGGCACATTTATAAACATTTGTCACATGGGAAGTTTCGTCTTTCACTGCAATACCCGCACTGTCATATCCACGATACTCTAATAATTCCAACGCATCTAATAAAACATCTTTTACGTTTTCACTGCCTGTATAACCTATAATTCCACACATATTAAATTTCCTCTTCTTTTCTATTTAAAATTTAAATCATATTCGAATTCAATTGTCCCATTATACCGTATTTGTTTTGCAGTCACCTGCATATTTGCCGGCATATCTCGCACTGGGAAGTACGAAAGGGCGTCCGCCGAATTTTCGATAACCCTTTTCCTCGTTAACCTGTGTATGGTCGTCCTCACAGGTACATGGCGCTAGAAGAGAAACCTAAATGTCTGCAATCAGTCACAGACAGGATTGCATATCTGAAAATATAAACCTTATTCGATTATCAATGTGCTATATATATTGTAAATGCCTTCATAAATGCTACTACATCTATGAAGGCATCTATAACATGATTACTATACTATGATATGTGAAAAATGTCCAGAAGTTATTTTACTTCTACTGTCCAGCCATATTTATCCGGGATTCTTCCCCACTGGATGCCGGTTAAGGTATCATATAATTTCTGTGTCAGTTCTCCAATCTCAAAGTTGTTGACTGTCACAACATCATCTTTGTAACGGAGCTCTCCGACCGGTGAGATAACGGCTGCTGTACCTGTACCGAATACTTCTTCCAATGTGCCGTCATGTCCGGCTTTCATCAGATCGTCTACGGAAAGTCTTGTCTCATTTACTTTGTAACCCCAGTCACGAAGCAGATGGATCATGGAATCTCTTGTAACACCCGGAAGAACGGTTCCTTCGATTGGTGCTGTGTAGATTTCACCGGCAATTTTGAACATGATGTTCATGGTTCCAACTTCCTCTACATATTTACGATGCTCACCATCTAACCAGAGAACCTGTGCATAACCAAGTTTTTCTGCTTTCACCTGTCCCAGAATAGAACCTGCGTAGTTACCACCACATTTTGTAAAGCCTGTACCACCTTTTACAGCACGGACAAGTTCATCCTCAACCAGAATCTTAACCGGATTAAGACCTGCTGCATAGTAAGCACCTACCGGACAGCAGATAATCATAAACTTGTATGCGTTTGCCATATGTACGCCGAGTGCTGCTTCTGTTGCAAACATAAATGGTCTGATATAAAGGGAAGTGTTTGGTTCAGATGGAACCCAGTCAGCTTCTACTTTTACAAGTGCTTCCACTGCTTCGACAAACATATCAACCGGGAATTCCGGCATGCAAAGTCTTGCGTTGGAATTGATCATTCTCTTAGCGTTCATCTCTGGACGGAACAGCTGGATTTTTCCTTCTGCTGTACGGTATGCTTTCATACCTTCAAATGTTTCCTGTGCATAGTGAAGTGTCACACATGCCGGATCCATTGTGATAGGTCCTTCCGGAACGATTCTTGCATCTTTCCATCCGTCTTCTTTTGTCCAATCCATGACAAACATGTAATCTGTCATATACTTACCAAAACCAAGATTCTTCTGGTCTGGTTTCTCCTTTAATACCGGTCTTTTTTCAAATCTGATATCCATAATATCCTCCTTGTTTGCGAAGCAAATGCGACTGTCCTTACAGGAGCAGAGGATTTGGCCTCCTTTTCCCATTACACTTTTGGGAAATTAACTTTGACAACCATTATGATACTTTCTTTTTTTCATGTCAAGATTATTCCGAAGCCTTATGTTATGTATAACTATTAGTTATTATCTGTTTTATTTTCTATAACCTGATTTTATTTTCTTTTTCAAGTGACTTTTCCACTCTCCTGTAATATAATAAAACTACCTAAAAAAATTATGAGAGGTGATCCCTATGCATACATTTCAGCCAATTCCAGTTGATATGCTGGACATGAATCCATTTACGAAAATCGGCAAAGAATGGGCACTGCTCACAGCCGGAAATAAACAGGAATCCAATACAATGACCATTAGCTGGGGCGGTGTTGGTGTTTTATGGGGCAAAAATGTTGTCTATGTTTTTGTCCGTGATTCCAGATATACCAAGGAACTGATCGATGCCGGAGACTTTTTCTCCCTTACATTTGTAAGTGACCAGTACCATGATGCCTTGAATTACTGTGGCTCCCATTCCGGTCGAAACGAAGATAAGATTGCAAATGCAGGTCTTTCCGTGGACTACCGCCATGGAATCCCATACATTGACGAGGGAAATCTCGTCTTGGTATGTGAAAAAATGTCTGCTACCAGAATCACGGATGATTCCTTCCTTGATTCCGAGATTGCTGACAAATGGTACAAAGACGGTGACATGCACACCATGTACGTTGGTCAGATCATTGATGTGCTCGCAAGATGATCATTTCTGCTAAGCTCTGATTTTTTTGCAAAACGCTGCATTCCTAAATCACAAAAGCCTCCCGGCAAAAATGATCCGGATTGCCTTTCATTGCAATTCCCTCATTTTTATCGGGAGGCTTTTTTTACTCATGAAGCAGATAACCACTTCTTATTCGACAAAAAAATTTATTTTATTTCAATGGATATTTCTCTGTCAAAGATTTCACGATTGCCTTTGCCTTGTCGGCTGCCGGCTCACCCTCTTTGATCATCACTGCGATTGCCTCTGCGATCTGATCCATATCATCCGTGTTTAATCCGCGGGAAGTTACCGCCGGAGTTCCAAGACGTACACCACTTGTCACAAATGGAGATTTCGGATCGTTTGGAATGGTATTCTTATTGCAGGTAATGTTGACGGAATCCAGAAGTTTCTCAACTGCTTTTCCGGTAAGATCATAATTGGTCAGATCTACAAGCATGAGGTGATTGTCTGTTCCACCGGATACGATCCTGATTCCACGATCCATCAGTCCCTTGCAGAGTGCCTGTGCGTTGTCAATAATATTCTGCTGGTAAACCTTAAATTCCGGCTGCAATGCCTCTTTGAAGCAGACTGCCTTGGCTGCGATCACATGCATCAGTGGTCCGCCCTGAATACCCGGGAAGATTGCTTTGTTAAAGTTATACTTGTCCGCAACTTCCTGACTGCTCAAAATCATTCCGCCTCTCGGTCCGCGCAGTGTCTTATGAGTGGTTGTCGTAACAACATCTGCATACGGAATCGGGCTCTGGTGAAGACCGGCTGCTACCAGACCAGCGATATGAGCCATATCGACCATCAGGTATGCGCCTACTTTGTCTGCAATTTCACGGAAACGTTTGAAATCAATCTCTCTTGCATAGGCACTTGCACCTGCAATGATCAGCTTCGGTTTTGCTTCCAGTGCAATGCGCTCTACCTCTTCGTAATCAATCACGCCATTGTCATCGACACCATACGGCACAATGTTGAAATATAAACCGGAGAAATTGACAGGGCTTCCGTGTGTCAGATGTCCGCCGTGATCCAGGTTCATTCCCATGAAAGTATCACCCGGATTCATGAGTGCAAAAAATACAGTCATATTTGCCTGAGCACCGGAATGTGGCTGTACATTTGCGTAAGTGCAGCCGAACAGCTTCATGGCTCTGTCTCTGGCAAGATCCTCTACTACATCAACGTGCTGGCATCCGCCGTAATAACGCTTGCCCGGATAACCCTCTGCATACTTATTGGTGAGAGTGCTTCCCATAGCAGACATTACTGCCTTGCTGACAAGGTTCTCAGATGCGATCAGCTCGATGTTTTCGCGCTGTCTGTTGGTCTCAGCAGTGATCGCTGCTGCAATTTCAGGATCAAAGTTTTCTACGTCAGAAAATGGATACATGTTTTCTCCTCCTTATGATTTGAGTATGTAAATAATATGAGTACTGTTTCATTCAGAAAGAATTATTCTGCATCGTCAATCGCCTTACCGATGTCGTGACGCATATATTTGTTTGCAAAATCAACCCATTCCGTAGCACGGTACGCATTTGCACGGGCTTCTTTTAAATCCGCACCTTTTGCAGTTACGCCTAAGACACGACCGCCATTGGTTACAATTTTTCCGTCCTTAAATGCAGTTCCTGCATGAAATACATAATATCCGTCTTTTTCTTTAAACGTCTCCAAACCTTCAATCGGAAATCCTTTCTCATAAGAAACCGGATATCCATCAGAAGCTAAAACCACGCACACTGCTGCATTCTCTTCAAACTGTAAATCTATTTTATCCAATGTTCCATCAATGCAGGCTTCAAATACTTCCACGATATCATTTTTTAATCTTGGAATCACTACCTGCGCTTCCGGGTCACCAAATCTTGCATTATACTCTAAGACTCTTGGTCCTTTCTCTGTCAGCATCAGACCAAAGAAAATAATTCCTTTAAATTCACGT
>OJMO01001632.1_pt1 | contig 13573 bp, 10 predicted proteins | sample 1597241 | NCBI WGS metagenome assembly OJMO01 (sample SAMEA2452129, study PRJEB22498) | human gut metagenome | biome: human feces; feature: human gut; material: feces | place: Australia | collected 2012 | reverse complement strand
CTGCAGGCCATGGCGGCCTACGCGCTTCGCGCGCCCTATCCGGGTGAATGGCCGCCATGACCTTCCGGCACCGGAACGCAGAGGCTGTGCCATGCATAAAAAATCCAAGCCGAAATCTGATTATCATAAGTCTGCAAACTGCGTTGGGACTATCTTTGCACCCGAATTTGTCCGATATGCTTGCATCCTTATTGACATCCTTACTGATAGCGTCCACTCCGGTGACAGAGGTCAAAGATACGATCACCGGTTCGGTCGTGACCTCTTCCGTGAAACGGTCGGCCTCGATCACAGGGGTGACCTCCATCACTTCGTTGACTATGAGGAATATGGAAGAAAGAGGAATCTCGTCTCCCAAGGATCTTTCATCCGTGATTCCGGGGTTGAATATGCCGGACTATGGCACTTCGATGACCTCGACGATCTATGTCCGTGGCCTTGGTTCCAGGATGGACAACCCGGTCATCGGACTCTATGTGGATGACGTGCCGATTCTGGACAAGAACTGCTACGATTTCGCTTTCTCCGACATCCGCAGGATTGATTTTCTGCACGGACCTCAAGGAACCCTCTACGGACGCAACTCGATGCTCGGAGTCCTTTCCATCGAGACACTTTCTCCAACCGCATACCAAGGCACGAGAGGCACCATTGAATATGGTAGCGCATCCTCTTTGTCCGCGAAACTCTCGACCTACAAGGGCCGGTTCGGGTTCGCCGCCGCCTACGGACACACCGACGGATTCTTCATCAATGAATATGACGGATCCAACTGTGGCCTTTCGGACTCATTCTCAGCCCGCGCGAGATTCATCGGCGGAGTTGGCAAGGCCTCCTTGGATAACATCTTGACAGTCTCGTACATAGACCAGACCGGTTATCCGTATCGAAAATTGATGGCAGGAGAACTTCTCCCTGTGGATTACAACGACAAAAGCGGCTACCGTCGCTTCTTTCTTATGGACGGATTCCGTCTCAAGACCGAATGGCGGAACTGGAAAATCAGTTCCGTCACAAGCCTCCAGGCTCTTTTCGATTCTATGGATATGGATCAGGATTTTACACCGATGTCAATGTTCACCTTGAATCAGGATCAGAAACAAAGTGCTTTGACTCAGGAGTTTATATTCATACCAAAGGCGCATCCTGTTTGGTGGGATAGCCAGACCGGACTGTTCGCGATGGTGAAGCTGAACCGGATGTCCGCTCCTGTGCGTTTTCTGGAAGACGGCATAAAGTCGTTGATTCTGGACAACGCCAATTCCGGAATCCCGCAGGAATTGGGAAAATTGAATATTCAAGAAGAGAATTTCTTGATTTACAGTGATTTCAATATCGCTCTCGGCAATGTAGCTGCCTACCACGAGTCGTATTTCAAGACTGGCCGTTGGACATTCACTGCCGGATTGAGACTTGACTTTGAGGCCGGCCGGATGCGTTATGATTCCGGCTCGGACATCCATTTCATCGTCTCGCCTGCAATGTCTGAATATATCCCTTTCAGCACAAGGAGCAACGGAACGGAAACGGTGCGTTATGCCCAATTTCAGCCGAAGTTGTCGGTTTCGTATGACGCCACGTCCGAGCGTATGCGGTCCAAAGGTTTGAATATGTCTTTACTTGCATCCGTCTCGGAAGGTTACAGGTCTGGAGGCTTCAACACGCAGATCTTCTCGGACATCCTGCAGAACAAGATGATGTCAGGGATGATGGAAAAGTTGGGAATACATCTGGACGGACAGAAAGACCTTTCCGGTGCGATGATGACATACAAGCCTGAGCGATGTCTTGACTATGAGATAGGAGGCCGGATCGGTCTTGATGCCCGTGGACACCGCCTGGAGGCCTCCTTGACAGCTTATCGTGTGGATTGCCGGAACCAGCAGATGACCGTATTCCCTTACGGAAATGGAACTGGGCGTATGATGGCTAACGCCGGCAGATCCCGTAGCCTTGGGGTTGAGGCGGAAGCTTCCTGGATGTGGAAAGGCCTCTCCGTATCGTTCGCCGGAAATCTGATGGACGCCCGTTTTGTTGACTATAATGACGGACGCAACGACTGGTCCGGCAACCGGATACCATACTCTCCGGCTTCAACCCTGTACTTGAGGTGCGGCTATAAGTTCCTGACAGGTGGACGTTTCCTGCGTTCGGTCTCCTTGAACGCCGACATCAATCGCAGCGGAAGAATCTACTGGAACGAAGCCGGAGACATAAGCCAACCGCCATATTCTTTGATAGGCACGGATGTCCGTCTGGCCACATCAAAGGCGGAACTTTGGGTAAAAGGGCAGAATCTCGCCGACACTGAATATTCCGTTTTCTATTTCAAGTCTGTCGGCAATTCTTTCTTCCAGACCGGGAAACCTCGTCGGTTCACAATAGGATTATCAATCAATCTGTAATGAATATGAAAAAAATCTTTATGCTTTTGCTGGCGGTCATGCCGCTGCTGACAATGTCCTGCTCCAAAGAGGATGGTGATGTGGAAAATCCTTTGCTTTCAGGGAATTATGAATATTCGGGAAAAATGACCGTGACAGCGGACGGCATCGATAATGTCTCAGAGGAAGTCAAGGTGGAGGTTCGGATAGATGAGACTGCCAAGACCCTTGACATTATGTTTTACAAGGTGAAGTTCGTCCCTCAGATGCCGGTTACACTGGACGTGTCTGTCCCGGGAGTCGGATTCGAGGTCAAGAACGGTACCATTGAACTTTCGGCCGATGGGATAGTCCCTCTCTCAGGCGGAACCTTGCCGTTCCCTAAGTACACAGTCACAGGCCTTTCCGGCACATTGACCGATTCCGGAATCTTGATGAAACTGAATTTCGGGGAATATCCGGTCGCCTACGAGGGGCAGAAACTTGCCGACTGATATTCTTTAAGTCCACAGTCGCAAAAAGGAAAGAAAACGCACCTGTCATGGTTCAATTTGATCATGAATGTATCACTTTGGCTTGGAAATGTTCCTCTCGTAAATCCGAGTATGTGTCCTTCCGGAAAAATCGCTATCTTTGAGGCCGTTTTGAAAAGGACAATAATTAAAATTTAATGAATATGAGATATTCGGAAATCGTGAAGCGTGCGGTGTCTGCGGTGAGTCTGACACTGCTGCTCTCAGTCGGTACGATGGCGGCTGATGTGAATGGGTGGCATAATCCACTGACTGAAAGGACAAAAGGACCGTTTGGGACCTGCTGGACATTTGACAGGGGGAACATTGATTTCGGGACTAACGCTCCGGAGATCAAGGTCCGGTACGTGCTTGAGGGCAGGAATATTCCTAAAGGGGCTACAGAGATGGCTTCTCTGGGAGTTGACCTCTATGACATCGACAACGACGGCGGATTCCACCTGTTGAACGGGACTTCCGATCTTGGGAAGGCTGCAAGTGACACGATAACATTTTGTTTCCGTGTTGATTATGGAAAGTCAGCCAAGAACGGTAACGAGTTCAGGCTTTATCTTCCGCTTTACAATGAGGTGAAGTGGATGGAAATTGGAGCCGATGGCGGAACCTATTTCCATTTCGAGCCGGTGCCGGTTGAGAAGGCCGTGGCGTTCTACAATGTCCCGGTTGAGGCTGTGGACAGGCCTTCCAAGGCGGTAAGGAACATCATCCAGAGAAAGGCTGACTTTCCTGTGAAGGTCGTCAGCAAGAAAGAAAGCAAAAAGTCAGGCTATTTCATCGCCGTGGACGGGACCAAGGCTGACACGGTGGCCACACTTGAGGCGATCTTCAACGCTCTCGGCACAACGGCCAATCTGCCTGATATTCTGAAACCACTGAGACAGCGCCGCGATTTCACTTTCTATGATTGGACCGAAAGACATTCCAGAGTCCTTTATCGTGAAAGGCACATCGCCCCTAATCCGGAGATCGTGATGATAGGCAATTCCATAACCCATTACTGGTCAGGCGAACCGAGCCACAAGACCTGGCACGCTGGCGTGGATTCGTGGAACGACATATTTGCTGACCGAAACGTCATCAACTGCGGCTACGGCTGGGACCGTCTCGGGAATATGATGTGGCGTATGATGCACGAGGAGCTGGACGGCTTCTCCGCCAAGCACATCTTCGTGATGGCCGGCACGAACGACATCTACAGCCGCACTGAGGAAGCCATTGCCGAAGGAATGGTCGGACTTATTGAATATATCCGTGTGAAACAGCCGACAGCCCGCATCCACATAGTCCACATCTATCCTCGCAGAAAGGCAATCGATAGGGTTGACAAGGTCAACGCCACTGTGGATGAACTGCTTAAGTCAAGCGACCTCACGAACTACGACATCGTGGACGTGAAGTCTGTCCTCACCAAGGCTGACGGCAAGTTAGACGAATCCCTCTTCAGGGACGGACTCCATCCGAATGAAGAGGGATACCGCAGAATCGCGGAAGTCTATCGTAAATATATTCAGAATTAATTACTTTCCGTACATCTCCTTGCGGTTCGCTGATCCGCTCGGAACCGGAGCCTCAGGGTCGTCGATTGTGGAATCCACAGTTCTGGCGACCTTTCTCGTCACATTGGTTTCAAGGAAGCGGATCTGGTCTGTGAACGTCTCCACCATCGAATCCGCGATCTCGTGCTTGTGGTCCTTGAAGCGGAAAGCGTTATAGACATAACCATTTTTCTTGAATATCTTGACGAGCTTGTCCGTGCCGGCGAACACCCAGTTGAACACCCGTATGTTCCCGTAGTTCACGACCTTGTCGGCGGTGCCGTGGAAAAACGCCGTCGGGGCCGGAGTCCGGGAATATTTCGGCATCCCCTCGCGGGACAGGATCGCCCCCGAGAACGACATCACTCCGGCGTAACGGAATCCTTCGGGCAGAGCCTCCGTGGCTTTCCCGTTGCACAGCATCCACTCGGTCTCAAGAACGGTCATCGCACCGGCTGACGATCCGCAGATCACCAGATTGTCCGGATTGACTTTCAGCGTCTTGGCGTTGTCGATGATGTACTTCGTGGCGCTGAACAGATCCTCGCTGGCGATTCTGACAGAGTGGTAGAACTGCTTGACCGAGCCTATTCCGCCCTTTGTCTTCACGCCTTTCATCCCGAGGCGGTAGTCGATGGTGAGCACCGTGTAGCCTTCGTCGTTGAGCATCTTGAACCAAGGAACATATTCCTTGTGGCTGCGCTCTCCGCCCTTGAATCCGCCTCCGAAGACAAATACGATCGATGGTTTCTCGTTGCCGTTCAGAGTGGTCTCGCTTCCGGCCGTGGCGAGATATTCATCAAGGAAAAGTGAGTTCCCGTCTTTCACGGCGAATTGATAGGTGCCCGACGGTGAATATTTTCCCTGAGCGTTAGCCTTGCCGCTTGTCAGGAATCCGGCGATGATGGCGACCAGCGCCATGAATTTCTTGAAGATCGTGTTCATATTCATTAAGATTTTTGTTCGTCATCCGTGGCTGCGATAAGTCTGCGGATCGGTTTGAGTTCGGAGAAGAATCGTGCCGCTATCACTCTGAGCACTGTGTAGGCCGGAATGGCTACCAGCATTCCTATGATTCCGCCGAGATGCCCCGCCATCAGCAGCACTATGAATATCTCCAGAGGGCTGGACTTGATGCTGGTCGAGTAGATCAGAGGCTGGAACAGGAAATTATCCACCAACTGGGTGCAGATGAAGACCGCCAATAGTGTGATTATCACCATCATAAAGTCTGGATAGACTCCGATGGCGGCGGCGCTGCTGTATTTCAGAACGATACCGAGGATGGTTCCGATGGCTCCGCCGATCCACGGCCCCACGTAAGGGATCACGTTCAGAAGACCGGTCATAAAGGCGATTCCGACGGCCGGGTAGAATCCGATCCTCGCTATCAGCCAGAGTCCGAGGAAGTTGAGAAGAGCCACGCCGAGGACTTCGACCATCAGTCCGACAAAATAGCGGGTCAGAAGATGCTCGATGTCTCCGATGGCGCTGATGGCTGTTTTCTCGACCTTGTCAGGCACAAGCGAGCCGACAATCCTGCGGAAAAGGGTCTCGTCTTTCACGAAAAAGAATCCGATGAACATCACCGAGAACAGACCGATGCCGAAGGAGCCTAAGGCTGAGGCCACGGAGCCGACGACTGAGGTCACGGAAGAAAGGTCGAAGGCGTTCTTGATCCAGCCAAGCACAGCGTCTTGGAGTTTGAAGTCTCGTCCCATGGATGGCAGCCTGTCGATCAGCCAGACGTTCACCTTGTCGAACCAGACGGTGATCTCCGAAGCCTTGAAAGAGGCGGACTGGAGGTTGCCGGAGACGTTGGTTATGATGCTGGAGAATACAGGGATGATCTGAGTCACTATTCCCAAGAATATCACCAGAATCAGGAGGAGTGAGACTATCGCGGCCAGCCAGTCCGGAGCACTTTTGCCTTTTATCCTTATGTGCTTCAGACCTTTCATTATCGGCCTTCCCAACAGGGAGACCACCGCGGCTATGATAATATAGACCAGCACGCTGCGGAAATACCAGCAGAATGTGACGGTCACCGCCGCCGCTGCTGTCCAGATTATGTAACGGGCAAGTCTGTCCGTGCTTCTTTCCTCGTTCATTGTCGTTCTTTTTCTTGTTCTTACAAATGTAACAAAATTTCCGTAATAGTAATGTCGCTTCGATGCTTCGGCAAACTCAGCAACCACAGGCTCCGCAGCCAGACGGTCTCGGTCGCAGAGCCTGTCGAAGCGACTTGCAGAACCAGAGAAAATTACTTAATATTGTAAATTATACTTTGAAAAACATTTATGGAAATAAGAATATCCGACGAACTCAACGACATAATCCGCTACGCCAGAGATGAAGCCATGCGGACCGGCAGTTACGGCATAGGCCCAGACCACTTGTTCCTGGGGGTCCTCCGGCACGGCGACAACGCCGCATTCAGGACAGTGACAGGCCTGGGAATTGACGCTGACAACTTCAAGCGGTTCATCGACAGTCATATATTCACAAACGAACCGATCCCTTATGCGGAATCGGACAAGATCTCGTTCACCCGTTACGCCCAGAACGTCTTGAGCATCACCGTTCTGGAGGCTTCCAAGCAAGGCGTTACCGAGGCGAACTCCCTGCATCTTCTTCTGGCCCTTTGCCGCACGACCGAGAATTATGGCCAGGCCTATCTGCGGCAGCACGGAGTGGATTACGGTCGTCTGTTGTCGTATATGCGTGACGAGGGGATGCTGGGTAAGGATCCGGAGCAAGAGGATGACAAAAGTGAGGATGACCAGCAGGAGACCAATCAGGAATCCAAACCGGAGAAGAGCGTGATCGAGGACTTTGGCTTTGACCTCACGAAGGCCGCCGCCGAAGGAAAACTGGACCCCGTTGTCGGCAGGGAGACCGAGATTGCCCGTGTCATAGAGATCCTTGGGCGGCGCAAGAAGAACAACCCGATGCTTATCGGCGAGCCCGGAGTAGGAAAGTCCGCGATAGTCGAAGGGATCGCATTGAGGATAGCCGGTGGAAGCATATCCCCGGCCTTGGCCAAGAAACGCCTGATTTCCTTGGATATAGCCTTGGTTGTCGCCGGAACGAAATACCGAGGGGATTTCGAGAAGCGCCTCAAATCGATAATCAAGGAGGCAAGCTCAAACCCGGACATAATCCTGTTTATTGACGAGTTCCACACTATTGTCGGAGCCGGTGGCGCGCAGGGAAGCCTGGATGCGGCCAATATCCTGAAACCGGCCTTGGCCCGCGGCGAGCTCCAGTGCATCGGAGCCACGACTATGGACGAGTTCGCCAAGATTGTTGAGAAGGACGGGGCTCTTGACCGGAGATTCCAGAAGATTGTCGTGGAACCGACTGACATCCAGCAGTCCATCACGATTCTGGAGAACCTCAAGCCGAATTATGAGGATTTCCACAAGGTTGCCTACAGTGATGAGGCCATAGAGGCCTGCGTCCGTCTGACTGACCGTTACATCACCGACAAGTCTCTGCCTGACAAGGCGATAGACGCTCTTGACGAGGCTGGCTCGATGATCCGTCTGAATCTGACGAAGGACAAGAGGACGGGAAATATAGTTGATGCCGAGGACATAGCCACGGTCGTCTCGAAGATGACCGGAATCCCTGTCAACAAGGTCGCCGAGTCCGAGGGCAACAGGATAATGAAGATGAAAGGCAGGCTCCAAAGCCGAATCATAGGCCAGGACGATGCCATCGAGAAAGTCGTGCGCGCTATCCAACGGAACCGAGCCGGGCTGAAAGACCCGAACCGCCCGATCGGCACGTTCCTCTTCTTCGGTCCGACCGGAGTAGGCAAAACCCAACTCGCGAAATGCCTTGCTGAATATCTTTTTGATTCTCAGGAGAATATGGTCAGAATCGATATGAGTGAATATATGGAAAAATTCACCGTGTCCCGTCTTGTCGGAGCGCCTCCCGGCTATGTCGGCTACGAGGAAGGCGGGCAGCTCAGCGAGCGGGTGCGCAGGAAACCTTACTGCGTGGTGCTGCTGGACGAGATCGAGAAAGCCCATCCTGACATATTCAACATTCTGCTTCAGGTGCTTGACGAGGGTCACTTGACGGACAGCAATGGCCGCGTCGTGAGCTTCAGGAACACCATCGTCATAATGACCTCCAACGTCGGCAGCCGCGAGCTTGATGAATATGGCAGCGGGGTCGGCTTCGCCACTTCCGGGAAGAGCGTCTCGAAGAACCGTCAGAGTGTCTTGGAGAAGGCCATCAGAAAGTCTTTCCCTCCGGAGTTCATCAACAGGGTGGACGAAAGGATATTCTTCAACGCTTTGACCAAGGAGGACATCGAGAAGATCATCGACATCGAGTTGAAGGATCTCCGGTCCAGGGCAGAGGAGGCTGGCTACAAGTTGGTTGTCACCCCTTCCGCCAAGCGCTTCATCGCTGACGCCGGTTTCGATCCGGCTTTCGGGGCGAGGCCTTTGAAGAGGGCCGTGATGAAATATGTCGAGGATCCGGTGTCGGAGTTCATCATCTCCGACAGGATTCTTCAAGGCAGGAGGAAGAAGGGCTCTTCCGGGCTCAGGACTCTCCGGGTCGGCCTGACGGCGGACAAGGAGAACACCCTCGTCTCCTTGAAGGAAGAGGAGACTGCCTTGGCTGTCAAATGATTATGCGTTCTTGACGGCTCCCTCGAACTCCAGTCCCATATCACCCATTATCTCCATAAGGGCTGTGAACGATGATTCTGACGAGATCATTGAGGCGAGCTTTTCGAGATTATATTCAGTGTTTCTCATAACATTGTGTTTTTTGTTTCTGATGCAAAGGTAGTGCGCGCTTGTGCCAAAACGCTGTACAAGCGCGAAAATATTTTTCATCGGGAACGGAGGCTTCGGGCACTGTTGTCTCTCTCGGTTTTTTTTACTAATTTTGCGTGTTTAACTATAATGTATTCAACATCGGAATATGGATATTGAGGAAAAGAAAGAGGAAGGCCAGACCGGCATCATCGAACCGGTTGAGATTGACCACGAGATGCGTACCGCGTACATCGACTATTCGATGTCCGTTATCGTCTCGCGTGCGCTGCCTGATGTCAGGGATGGTCTGAAGCCTGTGCAGAGAAGGGTTCTGTTCGGAATGGACGGCCTCGGCCTGTCATATTCAGGGCCTACACGTAAGTGCGCCAAGATCGTCGGCGAGGTGCTCGGTAAGTACCACCCGCACGGCGACTCCAGTGTGTATGACGCTCTCGCCAGGCTCGCACAGCCTTGGAACCAGCGTTACCCTATGATTTTCGGTCAGGGTAACTTCGGATCTATGGACGGTGACCCTGTCGCCGCCATGAGGTACACCGAGGCCAAGCTTCAGAAGATGACAGACGACGTTCTTGCCGACATCGACAAGAACACTGTGGATATGACCCTTAACTTCGATGACACCGAGGAGGAGCCGACAGTACTGCCTACAAAGGCTCCGCTGCTTCTTCTGAACGGTTCGTCTGGTATCGCCGTCGGAATGGCCACGAATATGGCTCCGCACAATCTGGGCGAGTGCTGTGACGCGATCTGCGCCTACATCGACAACCCGGACATCGACACAGACGGGCTGATGCAGCACATCAAGGGACCTGACTTCCCGACCGGAGGCATCATAATGGGTGTCAGCGGGATCAAGGAGGCCTACGAGACCGGCCGCGGTAAGGTTGTCGTGAGGGCCAAGACCGAGATCGAGGTCGCTGACAACGGCCGTGAGACCATCGTTGTGACCGAGATTCCGTATATGGTCAACAAGAAGGAGATGATCGAGAAGATCGGCCAGATGGTCGAGGACAAGAAGATCGAGGGCATCACCTACATCAACGACGAGACCTCCCGCGAGGGTGTCCGCGTCGTCATCAGGGTAAAGCAGGGCAGCAACTCCAGCGTTGTGCTCAACACCCTGTTCAAGTACACCCAGCTCCAGTCCAGCTTCGCGTTCAACAATGTCGCCCTGGTCAAGGGCCGCCCGAGAACGCTGTCCCTCAAGGATATGATCGCCAATTTCGTGGAATTCCGCCACGATGTCATCATCAGAAGGACCAGGTTCGAGTTGGAGAAGGCTCAGAAGAGGGCGCACATTCTGGAAGGTCTGCTGAAGGCCATCGATGTCATCGACGAGATCATCCACATCATCAGGCATTCAGCCAATGTGGACGAGGCCAAGGCCGAGTTGATCTCACGGTTCGAGTTCACGGACGCCCAGGCGACAGCCATTGTCGAGATGAGGCTCCGTCAGCTGACCGGACTGGAGAGGGAGAAGCTTCAGGCTGAATATGACGAGCTTGAGAAGTTCATCGCCCGCTGCAACGAGATTCTCGGAAGCGTCGAGGAGCAGATGAAGGTCATCAAGGCTGAGACCATCGAACTCAAGAACAAATACGCCGACCCGAGAAGAACTGAGATCCGTCCTTCGGCCGAGGAATTCAACCCGGAGGACTTCTATGCCGACGAGGATATGGTCATCACGATCTCCCACCTTGGCTACATCAAGAGGACCCCTCTGAATATCGTACCCAGGCCCGCGGCGGAGTCGGAATGAAGGGAAGCGCGACAAGGGACGAGGACTTCATCGACCACATCTACATCGCGAATATGCACTCGACGATGCTGCTCTTCACCCAGGCCGGACGCTGCTACTGGCTCAAGGTCTATGAGATTCCGGAAGGATCAAGGGCCTCGAAGGGCCGCGCCATCCAGAACGTGCTCAGCATCCCGGACGACAAGATCCTTGCGTACATCAACGTCAAGACCCTCAAGGATCCTGAATATGTGAACGGCAACAACATCGTGCTCATCACAAAGAGGGGTATCATCAAGAAGACATCCCTGGAGGCATATTCACATCCAAGGACAGCCGGCGTGAACGCGGTCAACCTGCGTGAGGGTGACGAACTTGTCGAGGCGTTGCTCACCAACGGCAACGAGGAGATATTCATCGCCGCCCGTGAGGGACGCTGCTGCCGCTTCGATGAGACGGACGCCCGCCCAATGGGAAGAAACTCCACCGGAGTCCGTGGCATCAATATTGAAGACGACGATGAGGTCATCGGAGCCATCAACTATGATCCTAAGGCAGAGGACGCTTCCGCGCACACCGTGCTTGTCGTGAGCGAGAACGGATTCGGCAAGAGGACCGACTTCGATGAGTACAGGATCACCAAGAGGGGAGGAAAGGGTGTGAAGACCATCAGCATCACCGAGAAGACCGGCAAGCTGATCGCCATCAAGAACGTGACCGAGAACAATGATTTGATGATCATAGAGAAGTCTGGTCTTACAATCAGGATGGCAGTCTCCGACATCAGAGTGGCCGGCAGGGCGACCCAGGGTGTGAAACTGATCAACATCAAGAACGGTGACTCGATCGCCGCCATCTCGACTGTCGAGAAAGGTGATGACGAACAGGAAAAGGTTGCTGGGGAGAACGTGGAGACTCCTCAAGAATAGTATATTTGGAAACAACTAAATACCAATAATCATGAAAAAGACATTGATTGTTTTGGCATTGCTCGCTTCCTTCCAGGTAGCGGATGCCCAGTCTAACGTAAACTCTGCCGCCAAGGCGGTCGAGAGTGCTCTTGCCGCTTCCCAGAACGAGAAGAAGGCTACCAAGGTGGCCACCTGGATGAAGCTTGCGCAGACCTATGTTGACGCTTATGGCGCTCCTGCCGGTAATGTTTGGATCGGAGCCGACATGAACGCCCTTCAGCTTTCAATGGGTGGTGAGAAACCGTCCTCTGTCGAGACCGTCACCCTTAACGGAGCCCAGTACACCAAGCAGATCTACGAGAACAAGAATCTCTACTTCAACGCCAATGGCCAGCTCTCTGTGATCGAGATCGTTAAGCCTGTTGTCGAGAACGCTCTTTCTAAGGCTCTTGAGGCTTACAAGAAGGCTTATGAACTTGACGAGAAGCACAGCAAGGACAAGGACATCAGCGCCGGAATCAAGACAATCTCCGAGAAACTGAACCAGGAGGCCTACAACGCCTACACCCTCGGTGACGTGAAGAAGGCTGAGGAGTACTTCGAGGCCGCCTACGAGGCCGCCGCCCAGAAGCCTTACGCGCAGATCGACACCAACTCTCTGTACAACGCCGCGTTCACATCGTGGAGCACGGAGAATTTCTCAAAGGCCAAGACTATGTTTGACAAGTGCCTCGGCTATGGTTATTATGGTGATGGCGGTGAGGTGTTCGCCAAGCTTTCAGACTGCGTCTCACACATTGACACCACCGCTGCCGGAAAGACTGCCGCCAAGGAATATCTTGAGCAGGGCTTCCAGAAGTTCCCTACAAGCGAGAGCATCGTCTTCGGCCTCATCAACTACTACATGACCAGCGGTGAGGGTACCGACAGGCTGTTCGAGCTTCTCCAGCAGGCAAAGGCTACATCTCCTGACAACGCTTCCCTTTACTATGTCGAGGGACAGGCCTACAAGCAGATCGGTGATCTTGACAAGGCCGCCAAGGCTTACGATGAGTCCGCCGCCAAGGATCCTAAGTATGTCTTCGCCTATATCGGAAAGGGACAGATGTACTATGACAAGGCTCTCGAACTTCAGGAGAAGGCTCAGAATGAGCTTGACGACGCCAAGTACATGGCTCTTGTCCAGGATTTTGAGGTGACCCTCAAGAAGTGCATCGAACCGTTCGAACAGGCCTATGTTGTATGTGAGGACGCCGCCATCAAGTCAACGATCGCAGAGTACCTCAAACAGATCTACTATCGTTTCCGTGACCAGGATCCTAAGTTCCAGGCCGGCTACGAGAAGTACAACGCTCTTCTGAACAACTAATCTATCGTGGCACTGCCATCGTGGCAAAGGCCCGTGGCACTTAAGTGTCTGATAGATAATAAATAAAGCAATCACCTCCTGCTAAATCCGGCAGGAGGTGATTGCGTTATTATCTGATTGTCAATCAGTTGTCTGCCACGGGCGATTCCTCGGCCTCCTTGCGGTCGAAGGCCTTGACGATCTTGCCTACGAGGGGGTGGCGGACGATGTCCTCATTGGTGAAGATGATGGTGCTGACTCCCTTGATGTTCTTCAGGAGGCTTATGCCTTTCAGAAGGCCGGAATCCTCGCGGCG
>OJMO01001618.1_pt1 | contig 13648 bp, 10 predicted proteins | sample 1597241 | NCBI WGS metagenome assembly OJMO01 (sample SAMEA2452129, study PRJEB22498) | human gut metagenome | biome: human feces; feature: human gut; material: feces | place: Australia | collected 2012 | reverse complement strand
CACAAGCATGCTGCTGCATTCCATAGCTTCCCGTTTTCTTCTAATACAAAGCCCAGAATCACATCCACATGATTCTCCATGACTAGAGAAGACAGCTCTTTCCACACAGGATCATCCTCTCGAATGGCCATGCACTGTGCTTGCTGCAAGTCATCAGGCACACCTCCAAGCACCAATTCAGGCAGAACCAGCAAGCGATCTCCTTGCTTCCCCGCTTGACTGATAGCCTGCTTTACAGCCATAAAACCTTCTTCCCGATTCTCTGGCTTTATGCTGCATACCGCCGTTGAAAATTGCTTTCCCTCAAGCAATGGCTCCGTAGCATATGCTTGGTAATACTGGCTCTGATACCATGGATAACGCTGTAACTGAAGTTCACGGTAGAGTTTCGGACGGCGTAAAGGAATATCGCTTCGATCCGGCTTCATCTCTAAATCAATCTCAGCTATAGCAATTCCATCCCCATGAGGCTGACATGCCACTACTCTGCCCTCTGGATCAATAATCCCGCTTCCGCCGCAGAAATCGAATCCTTTTTCATTTCCGTGCCGATTAGAAGCAATCACATACATACCGTTTTCCTTAGCACGTGTCAGCCAGATATCTGATGGGATAGAGGACTCGTTCCAGTTCATAGGCGAACACAAAACCTGTGCTCCCATAAGCCGGCTTAACCTAGGTCCTTCCGGATAACTTAGATCCATACAAATCTGTATGCCTATGTTCCCAATAGGGGTATCGAACACCTTTACCGGTTCATCTCCCGTTTTAGCCCATGTGCTATCAGGAACATAATGGTGCATTTTTCGATGTCGGCCAATCAGCCCATCTGGTCCTATAAGAACCGCTGAATTGTACAATCTCTCTCCATCCAGCTCAGGAAGTCCTGCAACTAAATAGCAGTCTAACTCCTTTGCTAAATTCTCCAATAATCCTACCGTCTGCCCATTTACTACTGACTCTGCCATCTTGGCCGCTTGTTCCATACTTTCAAAATAGTATCCAGTGGCGCACATTTCTGGCAGGACAATGAGCTTCGCCCCTTGAGCTGCTGCCTGACGCACCAAGTTCGTCAGAGCAGCCAAGTTTTTCTCTTTATCCATAAAATGGCAGTCGTATTGAATTGCTGCACCTTTATACTTCATGCTTCTCACTCTCCTTTCTATCGTTCATTTGTCCGAAATTCCTATTATAGGAATGCAATTACTTACATAGGAATTATGTTGTTATATTAGCATTTTATCAGAGTCTTGTCAATATACTACATCAAATTCTCACAAATTAGTTTTATATCCCTACTTTTTTGCGACAAAAAGAGAATCAGGACAAAAGACCATTTCTTTTGTCCTGATTCCTTATATTATTACCTATATTTGCATCTGCAACAAATCAATCAGATATTCTACTGTAATAGTTTGAGCCCATTTGATTATTGATCTCAACAGCCAGTTGACGCCCCTGCTGGATATATTTCTCCACAACGTCTGGTCGTTCCGAATCATCTACTCCCCCTACACTCAGACCAGCCACTAGCTGGTTAGCTGAGTTATAGATAGGAAATCCGACGGCAAACAGTCCCTCTGTCAGCCTGTTATGAGTAATATCATATCCACGAGCTCGAGCACCTTTCAAATCCTCCTTCAGCTGAGTTTTCTCCTCTTCTGACAACTCTAAGCTATTCAAATAACTGCTTTGAAATTGGGGCGAAGCAAATGCCAGTAATACTCGATTGCTTGCCCCACGAAACAACGGGTATACCCCACCCACAAACACCGAACTCAAACGCCCAGTATTATCTGAGACCACACGATCCACACACAAACTCTGATTTCCGCACGGAATTGTAAGATATGTACTGATCTTAGTACGCTCATGGAAATTCCAAAGAAAATCGTGAGCAATTCGTTTAACATCTTGCCTATGCACCGCACAAAATCCCAACATCAGCACCTGTTCTCCCAAAGAGTACTGTTTCGTAAAAGGATCCTGTGTTAAGAATCCCTCTTCGGTCAAAGTATGTACCAATCGATAGGCGATGGTTTTTCCCACTCCCAGCTCCTTGGCAATCGACGGCAGAGACAGTGTATTCTGCTGTCTGAACATTTCTAAAATAGTTAGGGCACGACCAACCGTCTGCAGGTAGCTCGCATCATCCTTTTTATTTGGATTCATCTCTCCTCCTTAAGTTTGTGATTTTTACTCTCCCGCTGCTTCCCGGTAAGCTTTACTGCCCACCTCGCTCCAGGATGTTTTTTTCCCGGATATCACTTCTCCGCATTCTCCATAATTCCAAACGATATCCCTTGGTCGAGAGCACAGCCTGACCGGAAAGGTCATACATATTAGAAGTCATACCGCACCACCTGGCAGTTTTTTACGCCAAAGGATGCAAATTCTTCATTGGTCATATCCGTAAAATACGACTGAATCATCCTTGAAATTCCATTGTGTGCCACCAGAATGTATGTCTTATGGTCAGACTCCTGTTTTATCTCATCCAGCAGATTATAGATACGCTGTGCAAGCTGCAGCATGGATTCTCCCCCTTCATATCGGCAGGCAAAGGACTCTTTCGCCTTCTTAAACTCTTTGCCGTCTCTCGGCGTAGACTCCCATTTTCCAAAGTTCTGCTCTATGAGTCTTGGTTCTTCCCTGCTGGGGATTCCACTCATTTCGGAAATGATTTTTGCAGTATCTGCCGCACGGCTAAGGGGTGAATAGAGAATCTCATCTGCCTTGATTCCGCTTTCTACAATATTTTTCCCGGTTTCAGCCGCCTGCTGCCGTCCATACTCCGTCAACGGACTGTCTGTTGCTCCGCAAATTTTATTCTCCACATTCCACACAGTCTGTCCGTGTCTTACAAAATAAAAATGTCCCATGATGTCATCCCTTCTCATTAGCTTCGCAAGCTTTTTTATACCCAGGAAATTCCCTGCTGCCTATCATCGTCATACATCATTTCCGTCATTGATAATCCTGGGAAAGCAGCTGTCATAATTGTATTATAACTATACTCAGGTTAAGATACAACTCTATCCTTTACTGGGCACGTATGCGCAAACAGTTCCAGTGCTGTTCTCAAAATCCGTTTCTTTGTGCCTTCTGCCATAATTATTTTCTTCATTAAAGTAACCATTCGATAACTACGCTATGATTACCGAATGGTTACTTATCAAAAACTAATGAATAATTCAAGTCGAATGTCTTCCATTTGACTTGCCTCCCTCGAAAACCCTTCGTTTTTCCTCGAACGGCAGCCCTAGATCAATGCCGGCTACTTCCGACGCCCCCAACTTATCAGCAGATACTTCCAGAACCACACCATACCATTTATTATTGTCGTTGTGCCGCAGCACTGCATTCCAGTCATGCCAGGGATATTCCGGTTCTGTGCCGTACTGCTGACGTATCCATGTAAATAATTCTTGTCGTGTCACTCCATCGCTTCCCCGCTGTTTTATGTGTGGTTTTGTGCAACAACCTGTTGCACAAATTCTTGCCTCAGATAACTCTCCACGCTGCATTGATATCAGAAATCATCCAGCGCAGCATCAATCTCTTCCAGCCTATCAATCCAGCCCAAGTCAGATTTCTTCTTTGCTGCTGACCTTTTCTTATCACCACCAACCACTTCAAACCGTTTTTCTTCCGTCCCGAACAGACCTTTCACCTGAATTCTAAAATCCGGCTTGTTGTTGGTCAGCCCTTGCATGAGCTGCACATTCTTGTATCTGGGCAGGAGGATTTGACAGATAGCCTGAATGTCTTGCTCCTTAATACACGGTGCCGCCATGAACTTTTTCGTTATATAAGGCTTTATATCTGCCAGCACCTGTGACATAGAGGCTTTCTTCTTGGTCATGACGATTCCCCCTCGTATACTTGTCCAAACTACTTTCACGACTCAATTAGCCACTGAATATAACCAAAAAATCATTTAACAATCCACATACTTTCGCGCAACAGAACTGTACTCTTGTCTCTTCACACACGATCCTGTGTGCCTTCCGCCATACTTCCTGTCATAATAATAAAATGATCCGTTAATTTTTCAAAAATTGCATTTTCCATTTTTGATTTCAAAATACGAATATTATCGTATCTCTCGGCATTTTTCAGGAACCACTCATGTATATCTGTGGTTTCGATATATACTCTTTCATCATCCTTCAAAGAAGCCATAATTGAATCATACCAATTATTCACGATTTTCTGCTTTTGCTCCACTGTTAAATCAGCATATTCGACACAGCACCCAATTCTTGAAAACATTGCTGGCCCTAATGCCTTCTTTATTTCATTTTCATTTGAGAAATTACATGTAAGAAGAAAAATTGCCTGCCCAAGTTCGACGCTATAATTCGTATCAACATACTTGCCTTCGTCAAACAATTCATAAAAGGCATTGTATAGCGCAGGATTCACTTTATCAAATTCATCAATCAAAATTACATTTGATTCTCGTCCCATCATATCGCGAGCAAAACTGCTTTTGGAATGCTCTGCACCAAAAACGTAATCATATGCTTCTGATGTCTGCATCATTGAAAACTGAATGCGCAATAACTCTCCACCCAGCGATTTACTTATGCTTTTTGCACTTTCCGTTTTTCCTACTCCTGACGGTCCATAGAGCATAAGTACAACTGGTTTATTAGTTGCACCAGTAGTCAAACGATACATTCCACTTAGAATCTGTTTTTTACACTCATCCTGCCCATAAACATCACTATTCAATGCTTTATATATCTTTGTTAATGCGTCTCTATCCAATTCAGGGTACTGACTTCCATAATATTCAATATCCCCATCAAGCCCTGCCTTTAACGATTCCAGCACACGTCTGGGCGGATTTTGAATATACAGTGTTCCCATATCATAGTTGAGGTTCACAATATTGGCAAAATTCGACAAAACATGCGGCATTACAGAGCCATAATCATCCGCCCTAACAACGCAATTGTCTACTTCTATGTTAGCTCTCAATGCATTCTCGCGAACTCCAGATTCATTTGGTCTAAGCCGTGCATTATAGTGCTGAATCAGTTCCATAAAAGGAATTGTTTCGGAGTCTTCCGGAATCTGTTTCTCAAGAAAAATTTCAAAATCCTTTTTCGACCCAGTAAACACAACAACTTTATCAATCAACAGCTTCTACCCCCGCAAGCAAAACATCGAATACATCTAATGTTTTTGATGAAGTCGACGTGTCTTCCACTTCATTACTTTCCTCGTATGACGGATTGTCCTTCGGTATTATAGAAACATCCATCTCCAATTCTTTACTTACATTTAGCATATCAATAGTTGTTCGTCCTACTTTGATTGCGTAGATGCTTAAATTCATTTTCAACAAATCACTAATTGTATACCCATTCTTAAACGAATTTATATTGAAGCGTAGTATGACCTTACTTTTTCCCTTAGTGCCGACAAATTCATAGTAACCTTTTGCATTTTTCAAGGCATTCTCAAGCTTATCAATTGCAATATTGAAATCGCCAGCCGGTATTGACGATCCTGAACGCAGCATTGATAAGTATGGCGAAACCATAACCATATAGGAAAGAGAATCTTTCTCTGCCGATATGACATATCCTTCAAACTTTTTTATAGCTCCTCTTGTTGTTTTTGAAGCACTTTTATTTTCGTTTTCATCAATGATGTGTAAAAAGTCTGTAAGAATCGTATTCTTCACTATGTTTTTTACCATTTTGTTGCGATTCAATGCTAAACCAGCAGAAACTTCGCCACTTGCCGACGCTTCCCAACCAAGTAAGGCCTTAAATACTCCGCCGATTCCCCCCTTGGCAGAAACATCTGCTTTTTGCTCTTCACTTAAATCACTTGAATTTAATAGCTCTGTTGTTTTCTCAAGCGTTCCTCCAGCAACAATCTGAACATAATCTGTCACCGAATCCTCATCAAAATAAACAATCTTGCAAATTTTACTTGCCATGTTACTCTACCCCCAACGCCTTAAACACCGCATCTTCCGCACTGCTGTAGAAAATCAGATTAAAACTCCCCACCAGCTCCGGCGGCACAGTGCCAAGGTCTGCTGCACTGGTAATCGGAAGCAGCACTTTCTTTGCTCCGCTATCGAGGCACACCTGCAAACTATTGGCAAGCTCGTCCACTTTCAGAATCGTGCCGCTGATGCTGATTTCTCCCAGCACGGCAAGTGTACTGACTGTAGGCCGTCCAAGAGCGATGCTGCATAGTGCAATCAATGTAGGCAATGCCAGCTTTCCGGTCATGCCAATGCCCTGCAAATCCTGATAGTTGATGATGTAATCCCGCATCGTAGTACTGATGCTGCCACTGATGCGATTTCCGTTAGCTTTCAGGAAATTGAACGCCGTATTCGTGGATTCCTTGCAGTCACGGTCGCTGCCAAGGCCAGTACGTTCAAATTTTCCGTTGCCGGGCAGCATCTGGCTTTCGAGGCGGAATACACCGATCATACCGGACTTACCCTGACTTACGGTATATACCTGTCCAGGATTGCAGATACCATCAGGAATGAGTTTGCCGCCGCCCTGCTCTGGCACGGAAACAAATTTTTCTTCAAAGGTATCAAGATCAATATAGCTGAAGTTCACATCATAGAATTCCATTCCACCCAGTTTTTTCAGCTGCTCCTTGACGCGACGGCGCATTTCCAGCGCAAATACAAGAATTTCTTCAATCTGTTCCTTCGTGAACTCCCCATCCGGATATAGCAATTTCACATAGCCGCCTACGATCTTGCGGACAGCAATCGTATCGCGCTGGTTCAGGTTCTTTCCAAGGCGGAAATACTTATCCAACGCATCACCATACTGTTCTTTCCGCAGTTCTCGGATAAACTCTGCCAAGTAATCCGTGATAAAGCCGTAATCATTGGTAAAATGCTCCGGACGGAACTTCGGAATCTCCCAGCCTGGAATGTAGCAATGCAGACGGTCAAGAAAGGCGGTGTCCGTTCCCATCTCCGGCGGGAACGGGTCAAACAGAGAGGAAGTCTTAAGCAACACATCCACGCTCTGATTGATGTTTCCTACAAAGACCATAGAAGCCGATGCTGCCTTTTCCTCTTTGCCGCGGGCAAAGGAGCCGGAAGCCATATAGTCTTTCATAATTTGAATGCCGTCTTTGTCCTTAAACTTGATTCCGGCAACCTCATCAAAGGCAACGCAGTCCCATAAGCCTACCAAACCTACGGTTTTGCGCCCCATATTGTAAAACAAATTTGCAACGGTCGTCTGACCACCGGATACTAGGATACTGTTCGGGCTGATTTCTTTATAGATATGGGACTTGCCTGTGCTGCGCGGCCCCAATTCACAGAGATTGAAGTTGTTCTCCACCAACGGCAGCATACGCGCAAGCAGCAGCCACTTTTCCCGATTGTTCAACTGTTCTGGCTCATATCCGCAGGAACGCAGCATAACATCCATCCACTCTTCCTGTGTGAATGCCTTGCGTCCCTCTCGAACTTCTTCAATGTCGACATGGGGCATCTGAATCGGAGTCAGCTTATGGATGCTGATGGGAGAGATGTCCTTCTGCTTTTTCTGTTTAGAGGAAATCGGCTGTCCATCTATATCCGTGATTCCAAAGTTGCTGTCTCCCTCAGACTCATATTCCAGCTGCACGATGCACCAGATACCGCCGCAAAGCAGCCGGTCATATTTTTCCGGATAATCATCCGTAATCGGCACATTGGTGAGACCAAGGTTAGAGAACTCTGCAAAAAAGCAATCCTTTTTGATGTCCAGATGCACGGTCACCATATCAATAATGGTATGGCTCCCGTTCTTGCGCAGTTGTGAGAGAATTTTCTGAGCCTCATCCGGGCGGACAAAATTATCTGCCAGAATTCGTTTTACATTCTGAACGCCCTGCTCAATGATTGTCTCATCGTCTGAACTACAATACTGACCCAGCAGGAACTCCAGCACATAGACCGGAACATTCGCTCCTTCTTTTATTTTCTTTGTCAGGTCTTTGCGGACGATCCGACCGTCAAAGTTGCTGCGCAGCTTCCGGCGCAGTTCTTCACGGGTATCATCTGCCGCCATATCCATCATTTCCATACGGAATTCCTGCCTCCTCTATATCAGAATCCGAATCCAAAGTCATCTGCAAAGGCAATGTCCATGATGACAGGCTGCCTCCACTGCTCCAGACCGCTTTCTTCGTCGTAAACCACAAGGTAATACTGCTTGTCCTTGTCATATTTCTTATTCTTGAATGTGAACCGCATCCGGAAGATACGCTTCTGCGCATTTTCCTCACGACTGTCCGCCACATAACTGTTTTCGTTCGAGATTTTCTCATTGTCTTCCGAGAGGAAGAAAATGCGGTATTTTGCAGCTTTTACAGTATCGCTAACGGCATCCGACTGAATAAAGTCCATGGACGTGATCAGGTTCGTAATCTTATGGACAATGCTGACCAGAGCAATCTCTGCATTCTTTGTTTCCATGTGACCGCGCTCCATCTTAAACTCCAGCACCGGCACCAGCATTTCCTGCGGTGAGGAACCGCCATGCACATAGTTAGCACCGCCTCCGGCCACCTTAAAGACATTACTGCTGACAGGATAGGACACCATCTTGCTGTCCTCGTTCCCCAGAATGCGTCCCATGCTCATATGGTCGATGCCATCATCTCCCAGTGCCGCCTTGGACACAATAAATCTGCGATTGGCAAATGCTTTGTCCGCACTTTTCCCGGAAATCTTGTCACTTTCTGTCAGCTTATCACGCTTGTAAATAAAGCCATGATCGGCAGTGACGATAAAATGATAGGTGTTGCCGCTGACGGAGATTCGATGAATCAAATCCACAATTTCCTGAACGGCTTCCTCACACGCATGAAACACCTCATCCTCGGTATTTGCCTTGTCTCCACGCGCGTCGATCTGATTATGGTATACATAGATGATCTGACGTTTTGTCAGCACATCTCGCAGCTCTGCCACTTTCAAATTTTTGATATCATCGAACTGTACACAGACACTATCCGGGTTATAGCTTTGCAGCACCTGCTGCCGACCTGCCAGATTATCGCAAAGGATACCATCTGCCAGTACCTGAAAATCATCCGTCATTTCCAGTGTCTTATGTGGCAAAAGTGCTGCCATACCGAGCCTCGTATAAGACGGAAGAACACTCAACTGTACAGAAAGTTTTGCCGTGCATTTCGGGTCATCCTGCATTCTGGCAAACAGCTCCTGTCCGACCTCGTAACGCATAGCATCCGAAATGATGACCACGGTGCGTTCTTTGGTATAGCGCAGGTTGGCATTGTAAAACTCCCGCTGCAACGGAATTGCCGAAAATGCGGCATCCTGCTGGATTCCAGCATTCCATGCTGGGAGCAGACAAGCCAGATATTCGTTCGTGTAGATATTTTCCACCAGCTCCCGAAGCGGCTCAAAGCTTTCCGTGCTCTCCAGCTGGTCGTAATAATAGTAGAATTTCCGATACTGCTGATCCATATTGTAATCAGCAGCAAGATATCGGTCGATAATTGGCTTTAAGCCATCTGCGGCATGGTAATCCGCTTCCTTCACCATGCTGTACGCACTGGAAAGCAGCTGATAGGTCTTCCCAGTCTTTCTGCCAAAGTGCATTTTAGCCCGTTTTTCACAGAGTTCTGGAATGGTAAATCCGTTTACGATTGCACCGATATCTTCCGAAACAAGTCTGCCGATGAGCCACTTTACCAGCACCTGATCCACTGCAAGGAAAGTGTCGCACTCCACCAAATCGTCCACTCGCATTCCTGCAAATGCCGAAAGAACATTCAGCCCTTTGGCCACATGCGCCGACAGAGCGTCGTATTTGTCCCTGTACAGAACGCTGTTCATCAGGCTATCGAGAAATGCGATGATATTACCGGACTTGTAGGAGACAAAGCTCTTCCATGCTGCCGGAAGCTCTGCCTGCACATATCGACCAGTATAAGTAACGAACAACGTTACCAGCAGCCGTTCCAGACTCGGCTTTGTATCAGTGTATCCGAAATGCTGCTCACAGAGCTGCCAGAATGCAGACAGCAGGTCGTATTTTTCAAACTCCTGCAAGAAAGCATTGTCCACCAGCTCGCCATCCGTCAACACGATGCGCACAACTTCCTCAAAAGAGCAGGTACGCGCCTTGCAGACTGCACTCAGCAGACCGACAAGGATATTTTCTTCATTGAAGTTTTCGATTTCCAGATCATAGAAGCGTTGGGTGCGCTCTTTGTTGGCGAAAAACTTGATGTGCTTCTCAATAACCGGCTTGTACTTTTCCTCAATACCGAGGTCAACCGACAGGAGGGAAGCACGGTCAGCAAAGAACCGTCTGGAATACAGCATTGTGTCTTCCAGATGGTTGTCCCTTACATCCGGCTTCGGAAACGGTGCATAAATCAGATAATTCGTGGTCTTATCCACACGCTCCAGAAAATACTTTGTATAGAACTGGTTATCCGGCTGGAGATGGTAGATCTTCGCATTCTGAAGTTCCACCGTCTCCATATCCTCGGAAAATTCTGCCTTGTCATCGTACCAGAAAACCAGTTTCCGGGTCTCCCCGGTAAATTCCGCATTCAGGCGGTCTATAATTTGTTTCAGGTTCAATTCTGCCATATCATTGTCCTTTTTTCCTGTGATTGGTCTTTATCTCTTACAAGAGAACTCAGCAATAGCTTCATCTTTTTCCGGTAGAACTTTGTTCTTTTGATGTACCGTGGAATCGTCATGTGATACGCCTGCATAAATTCCAGTATCCATGCCAGATCATAGGATTTCTCGGTTGACCAGTCACGATATTTTCTATGACAGACAAGCCAGACACCAATGATATTGTAATCCAACGCATCTTCATCGGTTTCATCTTGAATACAATGACCGCAGAGGAAGCGGTATGCCACCGGATCATGGGCATATGTACGTTCAAAACGCTGCCATGCCGCCGCGACATCATCCTTTGTCCAGTGATTTTGCATTTTCCCACTCCCTCCGGTCATTTTTCTTATTTCTTTTCTTTCACCATGATATTCTTACTGTCTGCCAGCACCTCATAGAACTTGCCGTCCTGGGCGGTCTGGAGCTTACGGTAGTTGACCTTTACGCCGTCATCAAGGTCAAGCTCGATACGGGAAAGTGCCAGATGGCTGATCTTCTCATCGTATTCCCGGCATTCCTTCAGCTGCTTGGCAAGTTTATCCTTGCGCTTGGAGGCTGCTGCCACCTCGCGGGCATTCCCGCTGTGATCCATCATATCCTGCATCCGGTTAATCTCAGATTCGTACACGCGCTGCATTTTGTGCAGGTAGTCGATACGCAGGTTGCCGATGGTATCCGGCGTATAGCGGTGCAGGTAAACCAGTGCCTTAAAGCCGTTCTGCTTGCCACTGTCAAACAGCCAGTAGATCGGACGCTTGCCGGAACCGGTAACAGAATAGGTCTGGCAGTGATCCTTGAAGAAATCGTTCAGGAAGTAGTTACGGATAATCTCCCGGCTGGTGCTGCCCTTATTGCCAAGGGCTTTTGCGACATAGTCGAGGTTTGCTTCCAGCGTATCAGCACCGTAAACTGCTTTCAGCCATGCACACAGGCGAGATACGATATCATCGTCCAGATATTCTTCATCGGTGATAGGGATAACATTATCTTCGTCCGGAATATAGCTCTGGTATTTGCTGCTATCCCACTCGCCGCCTGCATAGGCCAATCCTTCTACATCCAGCGAGTAGCGGCCAAACATGCAGCCCACGGCGTAGCTGAGCAGACTCTTGATATCCCGCTGCAAGTCGGCCTTACGCACCGTCACATCTTTATCTTCCACTTCCGGGGTCAGCTCGTCCTGTAAGCCGTAAATGTCAATAAAAATGCGGTTCAGCTCTTCCTCGTTGGTTTTTAGCTGGTTAAAGCGGTCTTCACATTCTGACTGCCACAGGGTAAAGGCTTCGTAAATCGTGGAAACGTTGCGGAGTAATGGGTGCTTCTTAAAGTCCCAAGAGACTTCAAAAGAATCCCAATCGGCTTTGCTTTGCTCTTCTGCATCAATTCCCAAGTCAATAATAACATCATCGTTTTTAGTGGAAATATATGGAAGTTTTTCAATGTTCCCGTTATTGTAGTCTAAGGTTGGGGATAAAATTCCCAAAAAATGTTGTGCTACGCAAGAATTCAAATATGATAGAATCAAAAAAACATTCGTTTCATCACGCATAAATGCTTTAGAGCCCTTACTATCAAAAATGTATCCCGGTTCCGAATAACGCATTGATATGTTACCAGAGCTTAATGCAGACCAAGAAATTCCCTCTGCAAAATATTTATCTTCACTTCTCAGTTCCTTGCTGTAGCTTCCATAATTTTCCGTTACGCATTTCTTCATTTCCTCGCCGTCGTTAAACCAATTAACAACATACGAATTGTTACCATACCATCTTCTAAACTCTCCACCTTTATTATAAGGAAACCATTTCTTTTGACTTACTTTTGCCTGCTCAGCCGATTTAGACGAGAATCCAATCTTTTCAAAGCTGCATTCCGGCCAAAATCGTAGAAACCTATTATTATCTGTAGTAGACATACCATTTCGCGCATCAATATGGCTTCTCAAGCAATCCTCTGAAAACAATTTGAACACGTGAGAACTTGTCCAGTATGCAATAGGGCTTCCAGCGATATTTTTGAAATCTGCTTGGTTAGCAGTATACAGCGTATCTTTTTTTATAAATAATTCTTCTTTTCCTTTTGGTGTAGTTGCACTGATTAACCGACAATAACTACCATTATACTCTGGCACATAACTTTCTCTCTGTACAAATGCCACAGTCTGAACAACTTCACCACCAATTTCTTCAAACGCACGAGCTCCCAAATGCGCCATATTAACTATATCCATCTGAAGCATCTTCTTGCGCAATTTCTCAAATGTTGCTAGGAACATCCAAGAATGTTGTGTTATCATTGCTTGAAATCCATTGGCTACGATCATTTCCTTGCAATGTTCAATAAAAACAGCGTATAGGTCAGCTTTGCTGTCCACATAATTGTCTTTCAGAAAAGCATTTACTCTTTTATCCAATTTGCTGGTTCCAGCATAGGGCGGATTCGTGCAGGTAACCCAATACTTCCGTGCCATCGTCTCACCGATATCAATGAGTCGGTTCAGCTGCTCGGCGGTATCTTCCACGCCCACGCTGTCCATGCTGATCTGACCGTCGGTATCTTCCGCTGCCACAAACCGACGCAGCAAATCCCAGTTATAGCTCTCCACATTCAGGATAGAGCCGTATTCCTTGGCATCGGTCAGGGTGTCCAGCAAACCTTCCAGCTGCATTTTGGCCGCGTTCTTCTCGATATCGTCCATTCCTGCGCCGAAATATTTCAGGTGTGCACGGTTGATGCTGTTGCTCTCCTGAATGGCATAGACATGGCAGGTGTTCTCACCGTTTAAGATACGGCGGTTGTACTGCCGTGCTTTCATCATCACGGCAAAGTACGCCAACTGATAGGCACGATCATCAATATCCAGACCGTAGATGTTATGTTCCAGAATGCTCTTTGCAGCATCACGCTGGCTGTAGCCGGCACTCTCGTAAATCTGCATCAGCACATCAAAAGCATATACCAGGATATGACCGGAACCCA
>OJMO01001608.1_pt1 | contig 13709 bp, 10 predicted proteins | sample 1597241 | NCBI WGS metagenome assembly OJMO01 (sample SAMEA2452129, study PRJEB22498) | human gut metagenome | biome: human feces; feature: human gut; material: feces | place: Australia | collected 2012 | reverse complement strand
AACGGCGACGATAGTGTGAAGACGCGACAATAGCAAGCTGCCAGGTCCTTTTTTTTTATGTTTTAATTTTCTATTATATTCAGTATAATGTAAGTGCAAGCTAAAGGAGATTCAACATGCGTATTGCGATATTTACAGACACTTATTATCCTGATATTAATGGCGTTGTTTCATCAATTGGTATACTCAGAAATGAATTAATGAAACATGGTCATCAAGTCTTGATTATAACTACAATTCCTCCTCTTGGTGTTCATATTGAAGATGATCCATTTATTATAAGAATGAATGGAATCTCTCTTAAAAGTATTTATGGATACCGTATGGCAGGCATTTATAATAATAAAATATTTAAAAAGATTAAAGAATTTAATCCAGATATCATTCATACGCAGACTGAATATGGCGTAGGCTTATTTGGACGATTATGTGGTTATAAGCTTAATATTCCTACAGTATATACATTCCATACCAATCTTTATGACTACACTTACTATGTCACTAAAGGAATCGAACCATTTGATTCAATCGCAAAAAAGATTGTCAAGAAGCTGATGAAGATATATACAACCCATACAACTTCTCTTATTGTCCCTAGTGTTAAAACAGCTTCTATGATGAAATCTATTGGTATCAAAAAAGAAATCAATATTGTACCAACTGGACTCGAATTAGAACGCTTTAAAAGATATAATAAAGAACATACAAATCAAATCAAAGAAAAGTATGGCCTTAGTGATCATTTTAATTTAATCTCTTTAGGTAGACTTGCTGAAGAAAAATCATTAGATCTCATCATTAACGCAATGCCTGAAATCATTCAAAGAAATCCAAATATACGATTGTTTATTATAGGTGATGGACCTGCAAAGAACACTTTGATGCAATTAACGCATGATTTAAAAATGGATGATTATATTCGTTTTGCAGGATGTCAAAGTGCAGACGTTATTCCTGATTTCTATTATTCCGGTGATCTTTTTGTCTCAGCATCTCTAACTGAAACACAAGGCCTAACATTTATTGAAGCAATGGCCTCTTCTTTACCAGTTCTTGCAAGATATGATTCTAATTTAGATCCTGTTATTGTAGAGGGTGGTAATGGTCATTTCTTTTATACTCAAGAAGAATATATCAAAAAAGTAATAGAATTATCTCATAAGGATCTTACACTTTATAAAGAGTATGCAGCAAAGCATGCCCAACAATTTGATTCTCATACATTCTATAAAGGAGTGATGCATGTGTATAACAGTTCTATTGATCATTTTGAAAACTGTTTTGTAGTCTCTTCAATAAAACCACATGAAAAGCTAGTCTCAGTAGAATTTGTAAGTGGTAAAAGAAAAATAGCTCTTGAATGTACTATAGAAGATGTAGAAACATTCCATCTCGCCATTCAAACTCGTGTCAATCAGGAAGTTATAGATATTCTTAAAGAGAAGCAGAATATCAGACATTTATATTTTAAAGCAGTAAAACTGCTTAGCTATCATGACTATTGTTTCCATGACTTAAAGAAACGCTTAGAAACTTATGGAGACTATAATGAAATTGAGATTATGAAATGTATGGCATTATTAACAGATCGTCATCTCATAGATGATCGTAAATATGTAAGAAGCTATATTGATGCAACTCTTAAGAAGGGTAAAGGCTTAAAAAAGGCACTTATTGATTTAAAGAATAAAGATATTCCAGAACATTTAATTGAAGAAGAAATCGAAAAATTTGACGAATCAGAAGAAATAGAATATGCTTTTAATATTGTGGATCAGCTCTATTCAAACAATAGAAAGCTTTCTCCACAGGGATTAATTCAAAAAATCAAGAGAACCTTATATAATAAAGGATATAGCGAAAATACAATTCTTTCTGTTATGAATAGCTATGATTTTGAATTTTCTCATGAACGTACATTGTCTTTATTAAAACAGGAATGTGAAAAGACATATAAACGTTATCAAAATAAATATCATGATCAGGAATTAAAGATGCGTATCAGCCGTTTTCTTAAGCAGAAGGGGTATGATTATGAAGATATTCTGATTGTGATGGATGAAATATGGAGTGAATTGAATGATTAAAATTAATGAAATGAATCCAGGAAAAGAAACAGTTGGTTTTGAAGCTATTATTATCTCAGTCACTGTAGGTAAAACAAATGGTGCCAACAAGTCTTCTTATTTAAATATTGTCTTACAGGATGCAACAGGCACTATTGATGCAAAGCTCTGGTCTGCCACAGATGAACAGATTCGTTTATTTGAAAGAGGGCAGGTTGTAAGAGGTAAAGGAGATATCATCAATTATAAGGGCATGAGACAGATGAAAATCGTTAAGCTTGAGCCTATTGAAATGAATGATGAACAGAAGGCTTTATTCTTACCACAGCCACCTATTGAAAAAGCAGTGATGCAGAAGGAATTAGATATGTATATGAAGAAGATCCACAACATTCGTCTTTATGCGATTGTTCATGGACTTATTGAAAAACATTATACAGCTTTTGTGAACTATCCTGCAGCCACTAAAAATCATCATGATTTTGCCTCAGGACTTCTTTATCATACTTTATGTATGTTGAAGCTTGCAGATCAGCTCATTAACGTTTATAGCTATTTAGATGCAGATTTACTATATGCAGGTGTTATTCTACATGATATTGGTAAGGTTAAAGAATTTACTGGACCTATTGTTCCTGCTTATTCTATTGAAGGAAGCTTAGTAGGTCATATCTCTATTGGTCATGCAATGGTGAAGGACATGGCAGAAGAATTACATATCGAGGGAGAAGAAGTATTCTTACTAGAACATATGATTCTTTCTCATCATGGTAAACAGGAATATGGTTCTCCAGTTCTTCCACAGATTCCTGAAGCAGAAGCATTAACACTTATTGATAATGTAGATGCAAGAATGAATATGTTTGAAAAAGCCCTCAAGGATACTGAACCAGGATCATATTCTGCACGTATCTTTGGATTAGAAAATAGAAATGTATACAAATCACATCACTAATGTGTTATAAATTAGTGGCGAAAAACCCATAGGCTTGCCTATGGGATGAAAGCCACATAATTTTTACTTGAGTTAAGCATAAGGGTAAGTTTAATAAGAAAAAACGTTTTGGCAGGTCTATAAAGAATAGATGCGCTTCTGGGTTTCAGGCTGCTGTAGAAGAAAAATTCAAGACCACAGGTGGTACATATATAGAAGTGCCTAATGATTATAGAGCATCTCAATATGACCATACAGCAGATGATTACATAAAGAAGAAATTATCTGACAGGATGTATCATCTATCAGATGGAACTCTAGTACAACGAGACTGGTATTCATCATTTCTGCTGTACTGCTATGACTACAGGACTAGGAATATAGATAAAGACAGATGTATTTCAGAATTTGAAAAGTGTCACAGTAAGGAAGAAGCCTTAATTAAAAGAATTAAGACTAATAGAATCAAAGTATTGAATAGTGGAATCAAAATAGCATAAAATAAACATCAGGGAGATTGACTATACTTCCATATCGTAAGATAGAAATTTACCGTTAATGTGGTCGTTGGACAGCTTGGTAATAAAAGTTCTTACTTAAATAGATTTAAACTTGTATTCCAAAGTCTGAAAATGATGTACGATTACAAGCTAAACTTGACAGTAAGAACCCCACGGGCTTGCCCGTGGGAGTAGTCAGGCATTGATGAACCACTAGTTCAAAGAAGTTAATTTGTAAGTCATATACAGATGTCTTAATAGTCTTTTCATAGTCTTCAATAAATGTTTCTAAATCATCAAATAGACTGCAGAAATGATTCTTTTCACTGAGTCTCTTTAAATAGTAAAGTACAAGATCAGTTCCTCTTAAATGATACATATCATGATAAAGAGGGATACCATCAATAAGAGGATAATCCAAATCTACGGAAATATCACAATAATGAAATAATGCATCTTCTCCTGTAACAGATTGAATAAAGAAAGGAATCTGTTTCTTCAAAACATTCAGATACTTTTCATTATTGATGGGAAGTAATTGAATACTCTTATAAATTCTTTGTATTTCTTTGATATCTGATTGTATAGATTGAATACCTTCATCGAATGTTTCTCCATGTTCTAAAATATAATCTATAGTATCTAGAATATGCTTGAAGTCTTCTAAAGAAATAGAAGTACATTGGTTATGGTTATAACGACAAACAAGTTCTTTGACTAGAGAAGGATCATAATTCTTCTCTGTATCTAATAGTCTCAATTCGATAGGTTCCACCTTCTTTCAATAATATTTCTATCACACGATTGATAGATTGATAGTGATAAAGTGCATTTCTGATATCTTCATCACTAGATGTAATATCTATTCTGCTTCTGATGATATAAAACATTGTGATAATATGCTTCAAATGAGAAATAGAAGAATAACCAAGAAAAGGTTCAGTGATAAAAACAGCTTTGTCGGAATCAGTTTCTATCCAATACAGGTCTCTACATACTTTGATCAAATGATTGGTAAGAATCATTTTCTCTTTTTTATTAAGTTTGCGATGTTCAATAATTTGATTCATAGGCACCTCCTGCTATTCTTAATATCATATATTCTAAAAAAGAACAAGAATTGAAAAAATAGCGAAAATATGGTAATATAAGGGCAGAAAAAAAGTCATACACGTTTGTGTATGACTCATTTTTTTATCCATTTAATGTATAGCCCTGTGAGTAGTAAATGACTACTGGCATACCAGTTGTAATAGTATTGTACATAGTACCCGCAAAACTTACTGGAAGGTTAACACATCCGTGTGAACCACCAGATACATAAAGATTACCACCAAAACTAGATCTCCAGTTTGCATCATGGAAACCAATACCTCTATTGAATGGCATCCAATAACTTACAGGAGATTCATAAGGATACTTACCTGTAACAGGATCCTTAGTACCTCTTAATACTCTATTACGTTCTTTAGAATAAATATAATATGTACCAGCTGGAGTATAACGATCATTTGTCATCTTACCTGATACACAATCTGACTGAAGAACACACTGACCATTCTTATAAATCCATAGATGCTGACGAGATAAGTCAACTTCAATATAATTACCACCAAGACCATAATTCTCAGTAGACTGTTCTTTAGCACTATAAGCAGGAGCTCTCTTAACAGCCTTACCAGCATTTAATTCTTCTTTAATCTTTGCGATTTCTTCTGTCTGATTCATCTTATAACCATAAGTACCACCACTTACAGTTCTTACGCCTAAACCTGTTGCATTAAATGTATGTGTCTTACCAACAGTATTGGCTTTAGTTGCAAGTGTATAAACAAAGCTCTTCATACGTTTATTCCAGATTTCTTCGTTATAGCTATAAGTACCATCTTCATTCTTAACAAGCCATGTTAACATCTTTTCACTATTTAAGACTTCACTCTGATTGTTAGGTAGTTCATAAGTAATAGAAGTCTTTAAATATTTCTTTAATGTTTCAGCTTCAGATTTAACAGTTTCAGTTGTTTTTCCAGGGATCTTATATGCATCCTTTACTTTAGCAACATTTAAACTAGTTTTCTGAAGACCAACAGCTTTATTCACTGATTCATAAACAGTCTCTTTATTTAAACTATTTCCAGCTTTTTCCTTTTGTACAGTAAATGAACCATTCTCATACTTCATACGTGCATCTGTAGGCGCTGTCTGGTTTTCATCCTTTAACTGATTCTTGCTATAAAGAACATCCTTTAACTTATTTTCATCATAAGAAGTCTTAGTCTGAATAGTTTTCTTATTTCCTTTGTGATTAAATAAGTAGTTCTTGAACCATGTAAATGAATCCTGTTTCTTCAATAAAGCCTCAACTTTTCCATCAGGAACATAACTCATGTCAATTTCTTTTGCTGAAATAGTTTCGGTAGTCTTATTTCTAAACTTCATTTCTAAAGTGTAGTTTAACTGATTTTCAGCAATCTTCTTTTCTGCGTCTGCAACACTTAACTTACCTACATTTACATTATTAATATAAGTAGAAGGTAAGAAGCGATCACTATAAGCTGTACCCATATGATGAATATAGAGGAATACTGATAATCCAAGAATCACGAGTACAGATACAATAATTACAATAATCTTATTTCTTTTCTGCATATTTGTCATGTTATCTTTCTCTCCCTTATACTACCCCTTCTAATTCATTGATTATAGCAAACATTTTTAAAAAGGTAAATCAAGATTTGTGAAATGACTTAAAAATACACAACTTGTACAAAAAATAAGTTAGTTGCAACTAATTATTTTGTTGATTTTATAGCACTATATGATATTATGAATATAGTTAGTTGTAACTAACTTCTAGGAGGGTGAGAAATGAATAAACAATTCAAGAATTTATTATTGGCTGTTCCTGTTTCTTTTTCAATGCTTGTACCACAGACAATAAGTGTATTTGCAGACAATACACAAATGACAAGTACTGTAAACACAGAAACATCAACAACCTATACTGTACGTTATCACATTGACGGTACAGACGAAGTAAAAGAAGTAAAAAAGACTTCAAAGACAGATAGTCAGTCTATCTACTTATATTCTAGACCATTCCAGGTGACTGATACGAAATCAAGACTAGATAAAGGCTATAAATGGATTGGATGGTCTACAAAGAAGGATGCCACAGAAGTAGAATATAATTTAGGAGATAAGGTGACACTTAAGAATGATTCACCAGTCATTGATTTATATTCAGTCTATGCACCATTAGATCAGGCAAAATTCAATGTGAAGGTTGTCTATCCAGATGGTACTGAGAGTGATGCATTCAGTGCAAGTGTCACATGTAAGAACTGGGATATCAAGCATCCAGAAAATGGCTATATGCATGAAAGCACAGTCAAGGAAGTTTATGAAGCAGCATTAAAGAGCGTCACTATCAAGGATGGATACAAAGTTAAAGGATTCTCTTCTAATGGGAAGACTAAAGAACTTGATACAATTGATGATACAAGAATAGATTTCACTACAGGCTATACATATTACATTATTGTAGAGAAGGATGAAGTAGTAACTCCTGTGGAACCTGAAAAACCTACACCTGAAGAAAAGCCAAGCACGCCAGAAATCAAACCAGACACAAATGAACAGAAGCCTAGCACTTCAACTAGTAAACCAAATACTGATGAAGAAAAAACAAATACTTCAGTAGAAAAAACGGATAATATCAAGAAAGATAATTCAACTGTAAACACAGGGGTAGAGGATTATGCTTTAGTTTATACTGTGCTTGCATTAGTAAGTTTATTAATGATAAAAAAATTAAATAAAGAGTTTTAAACGACTGTTGACTTGAGGAATGTTTAGTTCTTCAAGTCTTTTTTTATGAATATTACTACATTTCCTGCACTGTATAATATTAGAAAAAACATTGTATATATCGATGCTATTTTGATTGCTGATGAGAGTAAATGTTAAACACATTAACAAGTCACTTTTTTCATAGTTATTTAATATGTGTTATAATGAGATCAAAGTGAGGTAATGCTATGAAGATATATTATGAAGTACATGGAAATGGTTATCCGATTATCTTATTACATGGTAATCAGGAAAATAGAAAAATATATGATCAATTAATCAAGGATTTAGAAAATGATTATCAATTAATCGCAATGGATTCACGTTATCATGGTAAATCTATTAAGAGTGGTCCTTTAACACTAGATCGTATGGCTCAGGATGTGATGGATGTCGCAAATGAATTAGATTTAGTAGCATATGATGTCATTGGCTTTAGTGATGGTGCGAATATCGCACTTACACTTGCAGGAAAAGATGACCGTTTAAAACATATGGCACTTCTTTCACCTAATGCTACTCCTCAAGGTATTAAATGGTATTATCGACTCCATATGTATATGACATTACTCTTATTGCCAATATTCTGTATATATGATAAGAGATCAAGAATACGTTTTAAGCTCATTTCATTTATGACAAAAGAGCCACATTTTACTGCGGATTACTTATCAGAACTTAAGATTCCAGCTTTATTACTATCTGGTGAACATGATGTCATCAAGGATTCTGATTTCACTTTTATTCAGTCATCATTGCCTTATTGTGTACATAAGGTGATTAAGGGTTCACCACATTTCTTATTAGGTGATCAATATGATAAAACATTAAGAGAAATAAGGGGGTTTTTATATGCCTGTCATTACGAAGCATAATGTATTAGATATAAAGAATGTTGTATTTGGAGAAGGAACACCTAAGATTTGTCTTCCTGTTGTAGATACAACTAAAGAAGATATTATTGATACTTTAGATTCTTATAAGGATTTAGATTATGATGTAGTAGAAATTAGACTTGATTTCTATGAAGGATTAAAAGAAGGACATTTGACAGATGCATTAGAAGAAATTAAGAAACATACAGATAAACTTGTATTAGGTACAATCCGTACTGTGAGTGAAGGAGGAGAAGGAGAACTTACTTCTCTAGAGTATATACATTGTATTAAAGAAATCTGTGATGCTCATGTGGATCTAGTAGATATTGAGTTATCGCAGGGATATGAATCTGTGATGGAACTTGTTCAGTATGCTCATAAGAAAGGTGTTCATGTTATTATGAGTGAACATCATTTTGAGGAAACACCATCAAGAGAAGATATGCAGGAAACACTAGAAAAGATGGAAATATTAGGGGCTGATTTACCTAAACTTGCTGTTATGCCTGAAAGTAAAGAAGACCTATTAACACTTCTAGAAGCCACTCTTTATTCAAGTCAGCGTTTAGGAAAACCTATTATTACTATGTCTATGGGTAAACTAGGACGGTTGTCACGTATGATGGGGGAATACTTTGGTTCATGTATGACCTTTGCGACAGCCAAGGATGCGAGTGCACCAGGACAGGTTCCTCTTGATGATTTAAAGAAAGTATTAGAGGTTCTACATGATTGATTTAGATCATGCGAAAAAGGCATTTGATAATTATGTCAATCGTTATGATCTCTCTATCCCACATATTCATCTTAAATATGTGCATTCCTATAAAGTAATGGATGTTATGGGTGAACTATGTGATATGAAAGAAAAAACTGAAGAAAAAGACTTATGTCTGCTAATCGGCCTATTACATGATATAGGTCGTTTTGAACAGTTTCGCCTATATCATTCTTTCCTAGATAGAGAAACAGTGGATCATGCAATGTATTCTTCTCATGTATTATTTGAGGAGGGACTTATTAGAGAGTTCATAGAAGAAGATACATATGACACAATTATTAAAAATGCTATAGAACAGCATAATAAATACAAAGTAGAAGAAGGCTTTAGTGAAGAAGAGCTCTTTTACATACATATGATTAGAGATGCAGATAAATTAGATCATTTTCGTGTTAAAGATGTAGAAAAGGATACAGTCTTACTAGGTGTGACTTATGAGGAAGCAGGAAAAGAATCTATAACTGATGAAGTCTATCAACAGTTCTGTAAACATCAACTTATTTATGCTCCTACAAGAAAAACACATTTAGACATGTGGATTTCTTATATTGCTTTTATATTTGATCTTTATTTTGATGAAAGTAAATCATATATTGAAAAAAACCACTATATTGAAAGAAGCTTTGATAAAATAAAAATAGAAGATCTAGAGATATTAAAGAAATATCGAGCGTTAGAAAAATGCGCACTAGAGTATATTAAAGGAGGATGCGTATGAGTTTACCAAAGGATTTCCTATGGGGTGGTGCTTTAGCGGCTCACCAGTTTGAAGGTGGTGTATTAGACACTACTAAAGGTTTAAGTGTTGCTGATGTAATGACAGGTGGTAACGTATCAACACCACGTGTGATTACTGATGGAGTAAAGGAAGGATTATATTATCCAAACCACATCGGTATTGATTTCTATCATCATTACAAGGAAGATATCAAGCTATTCGCAGAAATGGGCTTTAAATGCTTTAGAACATCTATTGCCTGGACAAGAATTTTCCCATTAGGTGATGAAGAACAGCCAGATGAAGAAGGTTTACAGTTCTATGATGATGTATTTGATGAATTATTAAAATATGGTATTGAACCAGTCATCACATTATCTCACTTTGAAATGCCTTATCATCTTGCCAAGGAATATGGCGGATTCATGAACAGAAAGACTATTGATTTCTTTGTAAAGTTCGCAGAAGTATGTTTCAAGAGATATAAAAATAAAGTTAAATACTGGATGACTTTCAATGAAATCAATAACCAGATGAACTATAAGAATGATATTTTCGGATGGACTAACAGTGGTGCTCATTTTGGAAACTATGATAATCCAGAAGAAGCGATGTATCAGTGTGGTCATTATGAATTGGTAGCCAGTGCAAAGGCTGTGAAGATTGGTCATGAAATCAATCCTAACTTCTTAATCGGTAATATGATTGCGATGGTTCCTATTTATCCATTCTCTTGCCGTCCAGCAGATATGGTATTATCTACTGAAATGATGCATCAGAGATGGTTCTTCTGTGATGTACAGTGCCGTGGTCATTATCCACGTTATGCATTAAAGATGTTTGAAAACAAAGGCTTTAACTTAGATATCACTGAAGAAGATAAAGAAGCTTTAGCTGCAGGTACAGTAGATTATATCGGATTTTCTTATTACATGACTAATACTGTAGACTCTACAGCACATAAAGATGTTTCTAAGTCATTAGATGGTTCTAGTGAACATTCTGTGGCTAACCCATTTATTAAAGTATCTGACTGGGGATGGGCTATTGATCCAGAAGGTTTACGTTATGCTTTGAATCAGATGTATGAAAGATATGAAAAACCATTATTTATTGTAGAAAATGGTTTTGGTGCGATTGATAAGAAGGAAGAAGATGGCAGCTGTCATGACCCATATCGTGTAGATTACTTAAGAGCACATATTGAACAGATGAAGAAAGCTGTAGAAATTGATGGTGTAGACTTAATGGGTTATACACCATGGGGCTGCATTGACTGTGTCTCTTTTACTACAGGTGAAATGAAGAAACGTTATGGCTTTATCTATGTAGATCGTAACAACGATGGAAGCGGTACACTAGAAAGAAGTAAGAAAGATTCATTTGACTGGTATAAGAAAGTTGTTGCAAGCAATGGTGAAGATTTAGGTTAATTCGCTTTCAACATTGCGAAAAAAAGAAACCCATGAGAAATGCTTGACATTAGGCTCATGGGTTTTTATACTGTTTAAGGGTAAACATTCTTTATGTTTATCAATAATTAAAAAAACGTTGATAAATTCAACATTTTTTCATGTTAATAAATTATTTGTGAGATATTTTTTTATCTCAAGCATATTAGTTGCATGTGCAACTAATTTAGACTAATATAGAATTAGAAAAAAATCTATTAGGTATTTCATCCTAATAGATTTTCTTATGAGGAGGGTAAATAACATGGAGGTAATCAAGAGAGATGGCTCAAAGGTAGCTTTTGATGGAAGTAAGATTGAAAATGCGATTTTAAAGGCTATGCGCTATGGCAGCGGTATTGTGAAACCTGAAATTGCATCTAAGATCTCACATGAAATTGAAGACTGGCATAAATCAAGTGGAGCAGCATCTATCAGCATTTATCGTATTGAAGGACAGGTTTTTGAAAAGTTAATTGAAAAAGGAGAAGTACTTACTGCCAAGGCTTATGAAGGCTATCGTAAGGTAAGAGAATTCCAGAGAGAAACTAATACAATTGATAATGCGATTTATGGTATTGTCAATCAGACTAATAAAGAAGCAATGGATGAAAACTCTAATAAAGATGCGACTGTATTAGCGACTCAGAGAGACTTAATTGCTGGTGAATTCTCTAGAGACTATTGCCGCCGTTTATTATTACCACCAAAGATTGTACAGGCACATGATGATGGTATTATTCATTTCCATGATATGGATTACTATATCCAGAAGATGCATAACTGTGATCTAGTAAACTTAAAGGATATGTTTGCGAATGGTACAGTTATTAATGATAAATTGATTGAAACACCTAAGTCTTTACAGACAGCATGTACTGTTGCAACTCAGATTGTTCAGCAGGTTGCTAATGGTCAGTATGGAGGACAGACAATCTCTATTTCTCATTTAGCACCTTATGTACGTGTATCATATAAGAAACACTTAAAGGCTGTAAGAAAAGAAGGTAAAGAAGTAGGTATTGATTATACAGAAGAACAGATTGAAAAAATCGCAAAGTCTCGTCTTCATGAAGAAATAAAAGCAGGTGTACAGACTATCCAGTATCAGATCAATACATTTTCTACAACTAATGGTCAGGCTCCATTCTTATCTATTTTCATGTATTTAAGAGAAGAACCAGACTATATTGAAGAAACAGCTTTATTAATTGAAGAAATCTTAAAACAGAGATATATCGGCATGAAGAATCCTGTGGGTGCTTATGTCACTCCAGCATTCCCTAAATTACTTTATGTATTGGATGATAATAATGTGCCTGATGATTCACAGTATCGTTATTTAACAGATTTAGCGGTTAAATGTGTATCTAAGCGTATGATGCCTGATTTCATCAGCGCAAAGATCATGAGAGAAAACTATGAAGGACAAGTATTCCCTTGTATGGGATGTCGTTCATTCTTATCTCCATGGAAGAATGAAAAAGGTGAATATCAGTGGTATGGTCGTTTTAACCAGGGTGTAGTTACACTTAACTTAACTGATGTTGGTTTATCAGCTAACAAGAATATGGATTCATTCTGGAAGATTCTAGATGAACGTTTAGATTTATGTTATGAAGCATTGATGTTAAGACACGAAAGCTTAAAGGGTACTCCTTCAGATATTTCTCCAATTCATTGGCAGTATGGTGCCATTGCAAGATTAAAACCAGGAGAAAAGATTGATTCATTATTAGATACTTGTTATTCTACATTATCATTAGGTTATATTGGTTTATATGAATGTGTAGTGGCATTAATTGGTCAGTCTCATACTACTGAAGAAGGCGATGCATTAGCTCTTGAAATTATGCAGAAATTAAGAAATACATGTGATAAGTGGAAGAAGGATACAGGTTTAGGATTTGCCTTATATGGTACTCCTGCAGAATCAACTACTTATACATTAGCACGTGCATTAAAGAAGAGATTTGGCATCGTCCCTGGTGTAACAGATAAAGACTATATTACTAACTCTTATCATGTCAATGTAAGAGAACAGATTGATGCATTCTCTAAATTAGGCTTTGAAGCGAAGTTCCAGAAGATTTCTTCTGGAGGGGCTATTAGTTATGTAGAAGTGACTAATATGACAAATAACTTTGATGCCATGAAAGAATTAATTAACTATATGTATGAAACAATCCAGTATGCTGAAATCAATACTAAGTCTGACTATTGTCAGGAATGTGGTTTCTCTGGAGAAATCTTATTAGATGAAAACAATGAATGGTATTGTCCTAACTGTGGTAATAGAAACCATAAGACATTAAATGTATGTCGTAGAACATGTGGTTATCTTGGTGATAACTTCTGGAATAAGGGACGTACACAGGAAATCAAAGAACGTTTTGTACATTTAGACAATAGAGTATATCAGGAAAATAACTAAGAAAGGCCTTGAGAGATAACCGGTATTGGTTATCTCTTTTTAAGTGTGCCGGGCATGGAACTAATTCAGTCGGAGATAGTCCGACCACAGGTAGT
>OJMO01001605.1_pt1 | contig 13737 bp, 15 predicted proteins | sample 1597241 | NCBI WGS metagenome assembly OJMO01 (sample SAMEA2452129, study PRJEB22498) | human gut metagenome | biome: human feces; feature: human gut; material: feces | place: Australia | collected 2012 | reverse complement strand
ACGACTCATAAATCTACCCTTAATCGTGTATTGGATGATAGTTGCGGATTTTAGGTTAAACCTATTACAGTCTGGCCTATAGATGACATTGTCAACACAAGTTACAATACGTGAATTCAAATTAGGAACAATACAAGCACGACTAATAGGCTCGTTTAGTCTTGAAATAAGAATATCTCCTTCGTACACATCCCTACATTCCAGTTTCCTAAATGTGTCTTCTGTAATATAGCCATTACCTTGTTCTTTATATTTTAGCGGACCAACATTACCTGAAGTTAAATATCTGATACCATCAGTGCTAATGTCTTTTGATTCAATCCAATCACCATCAATGAAGCACTGGCCTTTCCCCAATGCTGTAAATTTGAGTTTGCATATTCCCCAATCAGATGGGATTTGCTTTACCCACTCAATTTCACTATTCTTATATTCACTATATGCCTTCATACTCAACCCTCCTGCTCATAATAATAAGAATAGTCAATTCCCTTCATAAAGGTTTCACGGTCGTCAATCTTATCGGTAAGGGCTTGCAGCAGTAAGCCACGTATTTTGTCGCTGTTCATCTCGCTTTCTATCATGGCGTTGAGATAGTCGCGCTTACCTATCTTGCTCCAATCCACACACAAACCGAGACGTTTCTTCAGCATAAGATCAAGCCAGATACGAGTCGAGCGGCCATTGCCCTCCATAAAAGGATGGGCCATATTCATCTCCACATACTTGTCAACAATCTCATCAAAAGTGGTGTCAGGCATTTCCTCTACGTTTTGCAGAAACTGGTACAGATGTTCTGCAAGACAAAAAATGGTATTTCCTTTCGAAATCGTCTTTGTGCGAATCTTTCCAGCGAATTCGTATAGTCCCCCAAATAGGAACGCATGGATCTGTTGAAGACATTTCACCGTTCCAGGTTTCATTGTTTCGAGCAGTCCGCTCTCCATAAGCGTATAAGCTTTCTTTTTGCTCTGGCCGTCTATCGTATTGTCGCTATATACGAACCAGTCGAGGAAGTTCATCGCACTGTCATTATGAATCGCTTTTGCCAGATTGGTGATTCCTTCTGCATCAAGCGAATCCGTGTTGTATAATTTCCCATCAGCAGCACGGAACTTCAGTTGGGTAGTAACACTAACCAACTCACTGTTTTCCTTCCTCAGCTTCGCTTTGAGGTACTTCCAGTAGTTACGGGTTTTCTGGTAGTCATCCTGTTCATTGATGGCTCCAACGACATCAAGCACAGAGAACCACCACTTATTTTGAGCATCGTCCCAAACGGCTCTCACCTCGTGGTCTTTATAAAATCGTATTGACTTCTTTGTTGCTTTATTCTCCATGATGCTCAATCTTCTATTCTGATGTTATTCAGTTCTTCGTCAGCCTCCTTGTCCAACTTCTCAATATCGGCAAGGATGGCATCGAGGCTACGCAGTGGGCGATAGACATAGAATAGCTTGGTGAAAGGAAACTCACAACCAATCTTGTCCTTCGTCCGGTCCATCCAGGCATCGGGTGTGAATGGCAGCACCTCCCGCTCAAAATACTCATCAATGTCCTGCTTGAACGGAATACTCTCGGTATCGTTAAGATTTCCGTCTTCAAGAAACCCACTGTCAGCCTTATACGGGTTGTTAAGTACTTTAGGCGCATCCTCGCTCACCGTGCCCCACACCTTTCGGATAGCCTTAATCTCTGCTGCAGAAGGCTTGCACTTCTTTTCTTTCAGGTAAGTGAAGAACTCCGTATCACTCCGCTTGGCATCAATGCCATCAATGGCTGCGGCGTTTTTATAGACAAGATTGCTCTTGGCATCGGGCTTGAAACCTTCTTCCACCTTCATCTGCTCATATTTGGCTGTGATATTCTCAAACCAATAGCGCATCGGACGACGAACTGCCACCTTGGTATAAAGGAAATCATCGTAATCCATGAGCTTGGCTATCTGTAGATGTTCCATCTCTCCTGTGCTCTCGTTAAGGATGTCGCGCGACGCACTCTTATACTCCCTATAAATTTCGAGAATCTCCTTGGCACCATTCTCACTGATGTCGAAGCGTTTCTTGCCAAGGTTGGTCTGCAGGAGTTTGGCATATTCATTCTTATGTGCAGCATCGATGAAGAGCACTTTGTTGTGTTTCTCTTCAGGCCGCTTATTGTCGAGAATCCAGAGATAGGTGCTGATGCCCGTGCCATAGAACAAATCGCCAGGAAGTGCCACGATGCAGTCTAAGAGGTTCTTGTCTAAGAGCATCTTGCGGATATTGCTCCATCCGCTACCAGCATCACCATTGAAGAGCGGAGAGCCATTGAGCACGATACCAATACGCGAGCCATTCTCCTTGTCCATCTTGGCCACCATGTGCATCAGGAAGAGCAGAGAGCCGTCGCTCGTAGTAGGCAGTCCTGCCTCAAACCTTCGACCTGGCGCATTGTCTTTCTGTACGCAAGCTTTCACATATTCATCCTTCCCCCAGTCAACACCGAAAGGAGGATTAGCCAACATGAAGTTGAACGTTCGCCCATAGAGGTGGTCTTCGCTGAAGGTGTTGCCTCTGAACAATTGCTGACTGATGTTATGGTCATCGCCTTTCATCAGGAGGTCAGCTTTACAGATGGCGTAGGTCTTATCGTTCAGCTCCTGCCCGAAGAGCTGCACTTTCAGATTGGGGTTATGAGCCAATGTCTGGAGGTATTTTTTGCCCTCAGTAAGCATACCACCCGTGCCACAACAAGGGTCGTAGATAGAGAAGATACGACCTGGGATATAGAGCTCGTTTTCATGGCCGCTGATGGTAAGGGCCACCAACAGTTGCACGATGTCGCGTGGTGTGTAGAACTGTCCGGCCTTGGTATTACTCGACTCCTTAGAACGACGTATCACATTCTCGAAGACTGTGCCCATCATAGCATTGCTCACCTTGTCAGGATGCAGGTCGGCTCGCTGCACGAACATCTGACAGACAGAGAAGAGCTTGTTGCTCTCGGCCAATCGACGGTAGATGTCGGAGAGGTCCAAGTGCTCGGCATTGTCCTGTTTGTGCACGAAGTTGGCCAGGATGTCGCGCACGTTGTCGGTGAACGAGTTGAGATAGTAGTCGAAAGAAGTGGCAATCTGTCCTGGTGCAGCGAGCATCTTCTCCATGGAAAGCCCCGATGTGTTGAAGAATGTAAGGTTGTTGCGTCGCAGGATGCTCTCCAATTTAATCTTTTTCATCTTCTCCGGAGCATCGGCAGGAATCTTTGCAAGTTCCTCCATGATGGCGTCGCGTTTATCATCAAGCACACAGTCCAAACGACGCAGTAAGGTGAAAGGCAGTATCACGTCTTCCACTTCTGCATCATCGTACAGCCCACGTATTATCTCTTTGATGTCCCATATTACGGACGAAAGTTCTTGCTCTGTCATATATTTATAATGTATATGAGTTATTTGTCATTAATCGATTAGTACAGGTTCCACATCTATTAGTCACACCTGTTTCTTCCTGTTTGTCAACAATAGAAGCATATTTCCGGCAACATCCATTTTGAATGAGCTCTCGAATCGATTCAATTGTTTGCAGTTGTGATTTGATGGGGCTATCCGGCCCGTTAGGCTTCAATGGCACTATTTTTGAAAACAACGCATCATAGAATATTGTCTGCGTTGCTGTAGACATGTTATCTTTGAATGCCTGTAACTTATAGTCTGCTCTAACGACAAAATAATTGCTGATTATTCTACGGTTATGTAGCTTCTTATAGTTTATACAGTTGTGATCAACAGAGATAAGGTCAAAACGAATCTTATAGTGGCGAGTCTTCTTGATGCCATCTGCATAATCCTTGAGATTTTTTACGATGGAGTTGAACATTCGGTTCTCCTGATCTTCGTTCTTATCGAATGTACTTGAGTCAAAGACTATAAGTACATTGTATTCGTCGTTATGTCTTTTAGGTAATATGGAGCTGAGTATACCCCGAATGTTTAACAACCCTAGTTCCAGTGCATCTTGGGCGACTCTCGGACCAGATTTTGAATCTGCACTGAACATATATCGATCACAGATAATCAAAGCATTGCTTGGTAATGTATGATTGCTTTTGTCAAAATAGACTGCCCAGTCTATACCTTCCTGCCCATCAGATAGGTCATATTCATAAGCCTTGGTTAAGACGTTATCGTCTATTGCCTCTATTGATTGACATATTACCCCGTATCTGTTCTGAATATCTTCAGCACTTTTAGCATCAATATCTAGGAGAAAAACCGCATTAGGGTTCTCTAGCACACGCCGAGAGTTACGTGGGATATCGTTAATGTATTCAGCTTCTGTCTTGACTATAGTCCCCTGAAGTTGGAGATTGCCAACGATATCAACTGACCCCATCGGGTCTATTTCTTCGTCAGCAATTTCTTCTGGAACGCAGACTTCGGCAACATTTCCGCTCATGAAAATGTTGTACCAATTCTTGGGGGTCTTATCAAATAATACTCCTTCCAAGAAGTCCATGTTTGCAAAAACTTTGAACATACTACTTTTTCCTCTCTCTACGTATAACTTCCATGTTCAATTTCGCAGCAACATCAAAGAAACCTTCGTCAAAGTTGCGTAAAAACTTGCCAGTTGGCGCCATACCCATATCATAAGGTACTCCGTTTTCAGGAAAATAGAACACCTTGAACGGATTCTTCTCGTCGATTTCTTCCTGGGTCTTACACTCCATATCACCAACAAGAACTTGTGCCCTGCGTATTAGATATTCAGAGTGAGTTTCTACGATGAAACGAATATGGTAACTCATATTAATCTCGTACAACAACTCCGCGAGTTTGCTCTGAAGACTTGGATGAAGGTTTTGCTCAGGTTCTTCAATCAAGATGATTGGGCGTAAACCCATTTTAGGAGAATATGACTTATACTTCTTGATGAGAGTTGCAATCTTAAAAAGCAAAACCATCATCTGAATAGATCCCATTCCTTTTTCTGCAAGGTTAAGCCATTTCTCAGAATCTATATCTTCATCGCCAATTCTTACAGTGTATGCTTCGCATCCAGCAACAGGTTGAACCTCATAATCAGATGCTATATTAAACACTGTCATCCAACGACGAATAAATTTGTCCTCTTTGCTGTTTTTCTTTATATTTGAGCAAAAGAACTCCTGTATAGTATTCGACATGTAGTCGTTTTGACTATTAATACGATACAAGGTATTCTGATTTACAGCATGAGCATAAAGGTATTCAAGAGGAGTCTCAACTGATCTTTCTACCATTCGTGTTAATCTATGAGTATATTCAAGAATTGTTTCAGAGAATAAATATTGGGTCTTTTCATCCCTCTTATTCTTTTCTTCTTGCATTCTTTCTCGCATAAGGGGATGGTAGAATCCTCGCATCCCCCGGATACCTTTTACAAAAGGAACAAGGTGCATCAACTCTTCAAATGGAATGTCATATTGTAGTCCGTCTGAAAAGCTGAGGTTCTTTGATAGTTCCATGTCTTTGGAAATCCGGGCTATTTCTTCCTTAACTCTATCAATAAAACTTGACGACATTTCTCCGAACACGCCTTTTTCTCTTGGCATATTTGAAATCTTTTTTTCAGCGAACTTAAGAATCTCTTCAAGTTTTTCTTTGTTATAAGGGCCAGAAAGAAGGTCCTCGTTTGTATGGAGTTCTTTAGGACTCATAAAACGGGAAAAGAGCATAAAAAGGTCACCAGGCATCTCTGATGCAATGTCTTTATAGAATGTAAAATTTATTGACTGTAATATATAGTTTATTGTAATAATAGCATCAGCGACCATGTCGGTGATAATAATTTTTCTTATAGGAGATGTTGGTAAATTTTTATCATTGCTATTTCTAGCTACTTCAACGGCAATGTTTATCTTACCATATGAAACTGATAGGATGATATAGTCGTCAGAAGTTCCAACATTGATTGCTCTTTCGAAAGTTCCTATATGCAAAGCATTATGAAGAATATTTGGAGCGAAATTGAATTCAGGACGATATTGCTTCTTTACTCTTTTGCCATCTTCGTCTCTTTCCTCCAAAAACATATCATAATCAGAGTCTCTTAATAACATACGCAGATTTTCTGTAATCAAAAGCAATGCTTTAACTACAGTTGATTTGCCTGAGTTATTTCCACCGACTAACAAATTCACATCACCCAAATCTAAGGTGTGCATATTTGCAAATCGTCTGAAATTTTTAAAACCAATTTGTTTCATATATTCTTATTTTTTATTTCTTTCTTCTTTTATTATTACCAAAGGATTCTCTTTTGAGAGATAATACTTCATGTCCTCCCTTTCTGCCACGATGGAGGAATAGGGTTTTGCATAGAAATCCCATATGCTGGAATACGTACCGAAGTCAACAATTATGTTTCCATCCGAGTCTATAATAGCTCTATCCGTAAAGCCTTTTTTGTCGGTACCATTATCTACCAGACATAAGTCATGGTCAAATCCCCACATGTTATGATATGTGCCATATGATATACGGATTTTGCCATTTTCATCAACAGCTCCCCACCGTCCTTGACAGTCCTTTGTGCAAAATAGCTTACCTTGACTATTCACTGGTGGAATGATTACGTGCATCTCGATAGGTACTATTATTCTCCCTTCTTTATTGATGATACCACATTTTCTTCCCTTACGAATCAGGGTACAACTTTCTTCAATGCGAATGGCATCACATCTTAGACGATTACACGTCTCAGCAACTTCTAACGCTACATGTTTTAATACCTCACTTTGCTCTTGTGGAGATTGCGGTGGCGTAGTGTCTATGAGAAAATATTTTTCCATATCTTTCGAATTCTGATGCAAAGGTAGGAAGTAACTATGCAACGTTTCTGCGTCATTCCTAATAATTTCTTATCTTGCTACGATATAGCTTGAAGTTTTTCTCTGCCTTCATCTGTTAACACATACTTCTGTTTCGGACTGTTTGGAACATCCTTTATCGTCGGTTCTACCAGACCGGTGTCAACGAGGGGCTTGAGGATTGTTTGACGGAATCTGTTTTTGTTTTTCTCACCAGCATAATCCATCAACTCTGTGATAGAGCCAGAAGCCCTAAACAAGTAATCAATTACAGATACTATCTTCTTCAACTGCACCTCGCTCAACTGGGGACAAACTGGGGACAGAACTAGGGACAAGGCTTGGGACAAACTGGGGACATCACCGCCAACTTTACCGCCAGTTTTACCGCCATTCTCGTTGGTATAGCTCTGTGAGACTTTTACATCAACCTTGAATGCCGTGATAAGATTAACGTTGAACTCTGCGGGTTGGTTGCCATTTTCCTTCAAGTCAGTCTGGACTTGTCCTACACCTCGATTGAACATATTGACATAGCCCAGCGTCTTCATGGCACTGGCTACAAGTGGATTACGATAATCGTTCACACTTGGGAAATTCTCTGGGCGTGCGTTTCCATAAAGTCCTCCAGCATTCAGAATCTCCAGATGGCTGGCAAACTCATAAAAGCGAAGTGGCGTATTACTCTGCATATCGCGGTGCATACAGGCGTTGAGAAGAAGCTCTCGGATAGCCTGATAGGGGTAGTTGCTGACCATCTCCTCGCGTAGGATGGAAACAAAAACGGGTTTCTTCTTGATAACAGACAGTTCCAAAAGCGATTCCAAACGCGGGAGCAGTTCACAATAATTGCCTTCCAACTGCATTTCGTTCTCCACCTCGCTAGTAACGTCTTCACCCTTGAAGCGTACATACTGCACATAAAGACCTGGCATAAAACGGCGTGGTTTGTAGCCAAACAGAACGACTGCTGCGTATGTGGGGCATTGGTGCTCAGTGTCATACATGCCTACAGCGGCCATCTGTTCCTCGATGGGACGAGCATCTGACTCCACTAACTCATTGCCTAATAGCGGTATCAGATATTTTGTGCGCAGCAAGTCCGTGTTGATATCATTCAGTTTGGCTGCCAAACAAGGCATCGTGTCGAAGGTGGCCATGAACGACATTCTTCGTTCTGCAAGGATGCGTTCTTCTGCCTCCGTAGCTATGTCGCGACGAGGACCGATACGTATAAACGTGCGACCACGATAGCGCACAGGAGGCAGGTCAGACGGACTAACCTCAGCCACCAACAAGTCACCTTCAGGGAACTGGAAACGGTCAACGCTCATAACAGGTATAGGCAGGATGTTTCCGTTGCTGCGTATGGCTGCAATCTTCTTCAGCAAGTCATCGGTAACCTTCAGCCCCGACAACTCACCGTTATCGTAAGCACCCAGTATCAGATAACCCTTCTTGCGTGAATTGGGCAGGTCATTAGCAAAGGCACAAATAGCCTCCTGGAACTTATCCATGTCGCCTGTTGACGTGGTTCGCTCCACACGATAGGTTTCCGTGCTATGCAGCAGTTCTTGTATTTCGTCTTTTGTTATCATTCGACTTATTTCTCTTGATTGAATTCTTCCTGTCTCACCAGCTCCTGCACAGGCACTTCAAGCGCATTTGCTATTGCAATGAGGGCTTCAAGGCTGGGTTGGGTGGTATTGGTGACCCACTTTGACACTGTAGCAGGATCCTTGCCAAGTTTGTCGGACAGCCACTTATTGTTCAGGTCGCGTTCTGCGAGAACAACTCTTATACGATTTAACTTTGCCATGATAGATTTCTGTTGTTTGACGGCAAAGTTACAAAAAATAATCGAGACAAATGCTGATATACTCAAAAAACTCCATAAATGAGCCAAATTTTGATTAAAAGGCCAATCTTTTGAGACTAATACGACAAAATCACACATCTATTATGTATAATGTGTATTTGAAATATCTTTTGAAATAACCGACTGCAATTTGATGTTCTTAGTGACACTCCCCATTCATTATGGAAGCATGAAAGTTCGGGAACATCCATTCAACAAGGAACAAGCGAAAAACATATATTTTTTTTGATTTAAGTTCAAAATTTGCGAGAAACCTGCAAAATCGTACTTAAAAATGGGTTGAATGTCGATTTGTGGAATATTCTCTTTGTTTATCTAAGGGACGTAAAGTGGAATGACCCGGATAAAAAAAGTGTCAAGATTGACAAAAATATAATGTTGTTTGATTACGGCTCATGACTTATAATTCCCAAAGATGGCAGATTTGGGTAATGAAAGGTATACACCGTCACCCTTTTTAGACGTTCTTCTGCAAGTCATCCGCAATTCACAGATATTTAGTAAGACGTGTGTCACTTTTTCTATAGTACACATCAAATTGTCCATGGACAATTAAATTAAAAGTATCTGATTAGGATGGTTCTATTACGGGTAGAATAACACAAAACCATTATAACCATTGAAAAAATACTCATACCTTAACTCAATAGAACTCTCATTAACAGGGGCGAGAAACTTTCCATAACCAGTATTCTCACGTCTAACATAAGATTCCACAAACGGATATTTTACACTCTCTAAATTCTCTCCAAACTCGATGCTCCCGATATCAGACAAAAATGATTGAGAATGAAATAAATCTCTAAGAGTTGCCTTGGTAGGCGTAGGATCTTTCATCACAAGTAACGCACATCGTATTGGCGAAAACTCAACAAGCCTACGAAGAGTTGCATGAATTGAAGCACCAAAGAATGGAGAAACCTTTATTGCTGTCTGTATTGTCAACGGTTCGTCTTTTACCATCTCAGCAAACTTGTCTCCTTGGAACATTGTTTCAGAGGCAAAATAACTTGCCTCTGCCTCAAACTGTTCCTTAGTCTCTGGGCTTAGCGTAAAATCATCGTCTGCATGCATGGAGGCTATAGCCACCTGCCATGGAAGATTATGTCCAACCTCATGTAATAGTGTAAACCTCTGTCTTTCTAAATTACACGACCTATCTAAATATATTATTCTAGCCTCTCGAACAAGAAGCCCTCGCAGTTGACCAAGCAGTTTTTTAAGAATAGAGGAATCTCTATCTATATATATAGGTGTAACTAAAGATAAATCCTGTGGCGATACCTTTAGGTTTATAAAAGCAGCTAATTTATCTGCGGGAGTTGGGAATGTATCAATACAACGACTTGACACAAGTAAATCATGTGACCACTTCTTGATGTCTTGTTTTGTTGATTCTTCTAAAACTATAGCCATTATTTATCCCGTTGCCTTATAAAGTTGAGATAGTTTAAGAGTTCTTTTTCTTCTTCATCAGTTAATGCTGTACCAGCAGAAGCTGCTACAGACTGAAGAATCTTGTGTTTAGGGGTGCTTTGCTCTTTCTTTTCGATAACACCACCAGCAGAAAGCAAAGTTTCCAACTCAACATCATATGTCTGAGAAAGTTTGTAGAGAGTATTTGCTGAAGGATGGGCAATTTTATCGTTCTCTAGCTGACTCAGATATGCGTTTGAAATACCAGTTTTCTCTTCAACATGCCTTAACGTAAGCTTATTAATCTCACGGTACTGCTTTAATAGTTTGCCTAATGTATCCATAAAATGGGGTTGTTGTAGCTTAATGACGTTGCAAATTTAGTGAGAAAATCTAAATTAAACAAGTAAAATTTGATATTTTAAGTTTTTTCTGTTAAATTTCATTAGATTTGCTTGGTATATTTAGATTTTTGTTGTACCTTTGCAGCAGAATGAGACGGATATAATCCGCCTTAACTATAAAAAATAGAATTATGACACAGATTAGTTCTAAGCCCTTCGCTGAACAAGAAGGCAATCAGGGTAACGTAGGAAAACACAAGCCCAATGAAAACAAAAAGTCCTACAAGTTTAAAATCAATGGTGGAAAGCCCTACAACTGGCCCACGCCTATTATTAATGAGGCCGACATCAGAAGGCTTGGACAAGTTCCTGATGATGAAGATATATATCTGGATTTGCCAGGTAACTGGAGAGAGGCTCTTATTAATAGAGGTGAAGACGTTGACCTGTCTTCTCCGGGAATGGACAAGTTCATTACCCGAAAGAAAGGTCATGAGCACGAATGCACCATCTATGTGAATTCAGAAGCTTTCAAGTATGACCAGCCTACTATCTCATACGAAAAAGTTGCCTCTCTCGCTTACGGGAAAGATTATGATCCCAATCGTGTGTATTCAATGACATACAGTAAAGGACCATCAGAGAATGAAGAAGGATTAATGTCTAAAGGTAAAGTCGTTTATGTCACAAATGGAATGGAATTCGATGTTGCCATCTCTCATCAGTCTTAATGAGGATTTGCAGAAAATCCAAGATGAGGGAATCAGCTTTGATGTGCGCAGCGGCAATTTTGTTGCCGACTGCGTACCTTACCTAACTGAGTCGAAGGAGGTAAAGGCAGGAATACTTGTATTTCCTATGAATTGGAAGAATCAGAAGATTCTAAAACCTAATGACCACACCGCATACTTCATTGGTGGTAAGCCGTGTGAAATGGATGGTGCTCCTATAAAGGGACTAGGTATCTTGGAGATGCGACACCCTTTGTTTGATACCATTATCAGTGATTATCGCTTTTCATGTTATCCGGATAAAGGCATGTACCCGACCTATTATGACAAGGTGCTCAACTATTGGAGAATAATAACTGCTCCAGCTGTTAACACCGATCCATTAGCGTGTAGGGCACTCAAAAAGCAGAAATTGATAAAGCCTGCAGATAGCAAACTTGTTTATTGGGACATCAATTCGTCACGCGCACATATTGCTGGTTTGACAGACATGTTCAAAGGAATGAAAGTTGCCATTATCGGCTTGGGAGGCACAGGGTCATATATCCTTGACTTTATTGCAAAGTTACCACTTGAAGAGATTCATCTATTTGACTCCGACATCTTCAAGCAACACAATGCTTTTAGGGCACCTGGTGCTGCTCCATCACAAATACTGGAGAAAAACATTCCAAAAGTCCAGTACCTAACTGAGGTATATAGGAACATGAATGAAGCTATTGTCCCGCATCCAGAAAACATCAATCCAAATAACAAGGATTTCCTGTTAGGAATGGACTTCATCTTCTTGTGCATCGACAAAGCTGCCGTAAGAAATGAAATAGCACATTTTCTGATTCAGAACAACAAGAAATTTGTGAATTCAGGAATAGGAGTATCTCTTAGAGAAGGTGGTCTTTCAGGCATAATCCGCGTCTCATATGGTGAGCCAGACCATTACCAATACCTTAACGACGCCTTTGATGCGACAAATGAAGCCAAGGAGGATGATCTCTATCGAGATAATATCCAGATAGCAGAACTGAATGCTTTCGCTGCTATGGAATCGGTATTCAGATGGAAACAATCATTAGGGTTCTATCAAAATTCTGCAATATCCTACGATTTCGCGTTTGTATTGAACAAGAATAAAATTATTTATGATGACCCGACAGTTTAAGTTAAAATTCTTGGACAACATACCAAACGAATTGGATGAGGGCGTATTATACATATCCATGAAGTACCACACAACAGCCCATCTATGCGCATGCGGTTGTGGAGAGAAGGTCGTAAACCCTCTTAACCGAAAGTATGGCTGGACTCTAACATTTGATGGTCAAAGAGTAAGTCTTTCACCTTCTATAGGGAACTATCAATTCCCATGCTGCTCACATTATTATATTAAGGAGAACGAGGTCTTATTTCTTGACTCTGATGATGACATGCCACATAGAAGAGGGTACATTCGTAGACTAATAGACTGGCTTATGAAACTATTAAGATAAGTAATGTATAACGGTTGCCTGAAACATGCAACCAAATTAATACCCGAAAAGGACGGGCAAGAAAAGACATGGCAACAAATCCCCCAAGTGGCGATGGCCACAGAAACGGTATGGTACGCCAGAGAAGTCAAGTCTTGAATCCCAAAACTGGAATTTGGACAAAACGCGGTCCCAATGGACAGTTTATGGATGGAAAACAAGATGGAACTCCATTCAAAGGCGTGAGAAAAGAAAAATGATTTTAGAATGTGCCTCGCAGATGTGAATCAACGAGGCATTTTATTTTAAACAGATCTAATTACTTGAACGGTGGAATGACATTGTGCCGTTTAGAATCATCATGAGGCCATGACATTATAGTTCCATAATATCCTCCATGAAATAGTCGAGATTATGCTGTCTAACATTATATGCATAGTCAATCCCAATCAAGAAAAATCATCATTTTTATGATTTTTTCTGTGTTTTCTTTTGGTTGTTTGGGAAGAAATCTGTACCTTTGCAGTGATTTTGTAACATGTTGATTATCAATGGTTATTTCCGTTTTTGCGACATGTGTGCAACATCCGGTGCTAACACATTGATAGTCAGTTAAAGTCGTTTTCGAGGAGGTCAAATGAGACGCTCTTAGACAAACGTAGACATAGATAGTTAAAGATAGATAAAGGGGGTGTAACTCAATGAGTTACGCCCTTTTTCTATTTTCAGGTTTTTATAAAGGATTCTTGAAAACTGGGCATAAATTTTATAAATTTGTACCGGATTCGTACCGTCCCCTTAATTAGCGATAAGGTGAACCTTGGCCATTTAACTAACTAAAAAATCAGATACTTATGCCAGCAGCAAAATTTAAAATTATTCGAAAATGCAAGCTTTGCGGAGATGATTTTTTAGCCAAAACCTTGGATTCCGTATATTGTTCACCACGTTGCAGTAAGATAGCGTGGAACGAACGACGGAAAGAAAAACTTTAGACAGTCGAAGTATAGTTTAACCCAAATCGCTTTCTATGTTAATATCCAAATGTTTTGACCATTATTTTCAATTTA
>OJMO01001602.1_pt1 | contig 13751 bp, 7 predicted proteins | sample 1597241 | NCBI WGS metagenome assembly OJMO01 (sample SAMEA2452129, study PRJEB22498) | human gut metagenome | biome: human feces; feature: human gut; material: feces | place: Australia | collected 2012 | reverse complement strand
TAGAACTGGTTTGCGCACTGGCAAGAAACCCGAAAACGCCAACTGGGCGCACTATTACGACTTTATGAACAAGCAACTCACCGAACTGCTCACTCGCTACGGCAAGATTGGTGCCATCTGGTTCGACGGTTTTTGGGACCACGATAGCGACTCCATTCCGTTTGACTGGCAACTTCGTCCGCAATACGATATGATTCACCGCCTGCAACCTGCGTGCCTGATTGGCAACAACCACCACGAGGCGATTAAGGACGGCGAGGACATTCAGATTTTTGAGCGCGACCTGCCTGGCGAAAACACCGCCGGATTTGTGGAAAAGGCGGCTTCGGTGAGCCGTTTGCCTTTGGAGACCTGCCAAACCATGAATGGCATGTGGGGCTACAAGGTGGTGGACCAAAACTATAAGTCGGTGGCGCAGATTGTGCAACTGCTTATCAACACTTCGGGCAAGGGCGCAAACTTGCTGCTCAACATTGGCCCTCAACCTAATGGCGAACTCCCTGCCACAGCTCTCGACCGCCTGAAAGGTGTGGGCAAGTGGCTTCGTGAATACGGCGAGACTATCTATGGCACCACCGCTGGCGATATGATGCCACAGCCATGGGGCGCCATCACCCGTAAGGGCAATGTGCAATATGTGCATATCACCGACAATGCTTTGGCAGGAAAGCCACTCACGCTCACATTAAACAGCAAAGTGAAATCGGTATCAGTGTTCGGCACCACCCAAAAACTCCCATTCAAGCAATCCAAAGACAAAACCCTCACCCTCACTATCCCCACCCACCCCGAAACCATCGATTACATAATAGAGGCGAGAAATTAGATGTTAGAAGTTAGAAATTAGAGATTGGAGGTTTATTGGAACGAAGTAGCGGAGAGTGGAGTGGGCACTATTGCTTCGGACGAATCTGCTTCCCTCGCCACTCTCCACCTGCAAATCGGACGCTGATGTCAATCCGCGTCCGATTTGCAGGAACACCGCACCGACGGCACCGACGCATTCGACACCCTCTACATCGGCTACGTAAAGTTCTCATACCGAGAAGCTTTCAGCATCTCAACAAGTGGAATTGTATAAACTTAAATTAACTTTTCTTATATTGCGTGTGCAACAATATTACCAACATTCCCATTATCTTTGCATATAACCTTATAAAGGTTATTTAGATGTTCTATTAAAAAAAAATTGTAAATTTGCAGATTAAAAGAGAACATTATGCTTTCTGCTTGCAAATAGACCAACCAAAGAAGAAATAATGCCAACGCGTATTACAAATTATTTTTGACTCCTTTGTAGTTAAAAGGGCTTTGGTCGGCCAGCAAGCACTACATAGGAGTTTATGATTATTATAATAATAAATGATAAAACTTGGCACATTATTTAGTGGAATAGGTGCAATCGAACAAGCATTCTTAAAATTGAATATTCCACATAAAATTATGTTCGCTGTTGATAATGGCGAACGAGAGTTGCCATGTACGAATGAAGAAATAGAACAAGTACGATTACTTCCACAAAAAGAAGGTAAACAAAAAGTTGATGAAATGTATAATAGTTTGCAGAAACCAAACTATATGGAATTGACATATAAATCTAATTATAATATAGATGACGATTCTTATTTCCAGGACGCCCGTTTCTTCAATGGTTCATATTTCCATGGTAATGTTGATATTATAGTCGGTGGAAGCCCTTGCCAAACTTTTTCTTCAAATGGGAAAAGGGCAGGATTAGAGGATACTCGCGGAACTTTGTTTTATGAATATGCTCGTATTATATCAGAAGCACAACCCAAATGTTTTATCTTTGAAAATGTAAAGGGTATGACAACGCATAACAAAGGTAAAACATGGGAAACTATAAAATCAGTTTTTGAGCAACTTAATTATGTATTATACATAAAGCATGATGAAAAAGGGGTTGAAGATCCTATTTTAAATGCTGCTGACTATGGTGTTCCGCAATTAAGGAAACGACTGTTTATAATAGGTATTCGCAATGACATACAATTAATAAATGAGTTCAAGTTCCCGGAAAAAATTGATTTGAGTACTACTATCTATGATTATCTTGATGACGAAGTTCCAACTAAATATTATTTAGGTAAAAAAGGATTTGAATTTGTTACAACTCACCCTTCTCGTGCTCAGGTAGGCATTCCTGTTATGACTTGTCAAAAAGCAAATCAACAATTTAATTGGAATGGAACGTTTATTTTTGAGCCTCTTTCTATAAAACATACGAAAGAGATTCTTGACAGAGCTTTCGTTGGAACATGGAAAGGAGAAAAGGGGGTGATTCGTATGTTTACTCCAAGAGAATGTCTTAGATTAATGGGCTTTCCTGATACATTCAAAATTGTCGTCAATGACAATATGATGTGGCGACAATGTGGAAATTCCATTGTTGTAAATGTTTTAGAGCAAATTCTTAATAAACTAATTTTAACAGGCATTTTCAATGATTAGATTAGGCACAGTTTTTTCAGGCATAGGTTCTGTTGAACAGGCATTAATACGTCTTAATGTTTTACACGAAATTGTATTTGCTTGTGACAACGGAGATGTAGAGCTTCACTTACTGGATAAATCTACCCAAAAGGAATATAACGAACTTAAAACAAAAGTCGGAAAACGTTCCATAGAAGATAAAGAAATACAGCGTTTAATTGCACTTGAAAAGTTAGAAAAAGAAAAAGTAGAAGAATTAAAAAGCTCAATTTTTGCTCTAAACGATTCTTTGTCGAAAAAAAAATTCGTTGATAATTTATATTCTAACAATAGCCGTAAATGTAATTATGTAAAAAAAACATATTTAGCCAACTACAAAATAAATGACGACTCTTTTTTCCAGGACATAAGATTTTTAGACGGCTCGGATTTTAGAGGAAAAATTGACCTTTTAGTTGGAGGAAGCCCCTGCCAATCCTTCTCGACAGTTGGTGCACAAAGAGGGCTTGAAGATTTAAGGGGTACACTTTTTTATGAATTTGCACGACTAATTCGCGACACTCAACCAAAGGTTTTTATTTACGAAAATGTCAGGGGATTAACAACTCATGACAATGGTAAAACTTGGGACATAATACGAAATACCTTTGAAAAAGATTTGGGTTATTATATTAGTGAACCACAAGTGTTAAATGCATCAGACTATGGGATTCCCCAAACAAGAAGAAGACTCTTTGTCGTAGGTTTTAAAGAAAAAAAGTATTCAAAAGCATTCAACTACCCGCATCCCCAAAATCTTTCATATAAAATGCAAGATTTTTTGGAGGATAACTGTAGTTTCGGTAATTTCACATACGACGCAGATGGGGAACTTCTTGTAGTAAAATCTAAAGGCTATCCAGATAAAAAATTCATATTAACCCCAAAAGTGAGAGATTATGTTCTATGTAGTGGTACGAAATCTTTTAAAACATCAACAAACACAGATTTGCCAATCGCAAGAACTATATTGAAAACTATGACTCAACATCATAGAGCTGGTGTAGATAACTATATAACAGTTAAAGGATTTGGTGAAACTCGAACTCTTAGGTCTTTAACTGATAGAGAAGCATTAAGACTAATGGGATATTCTGACAATTTTAAAATTGTAGTCTCTCATGCTCAAGTTTTTAAACAGGCTGGTAATTCTATTGTAGTAGATGTTATAATGTCAATACTTAAAGAAATCATTAAAACAAATATATTTAAATAATATGAAACTTGAACTCTTGCACACCTTTTCAAAACGTATTCCAGATTCTGGACTTGGGAGTTTGCTTAAACTTCAAACTCCATCATTTATACAGAATCATCCATATTGGGACCCGGATGAAAGATTTTATAAAAAAGGAGGAGAGAAAAAAAATGGAATAGAACTTGATAACTTAACAAAACTTCAAGACGATTCTATCCGGTTTTACTTTTTTTCCAAATATGATTTATTATCATATTTAACCAATGCTAGGGAAGAATTTCTATTACCAACTCAAGAGTACATAAACAAAAAATTTCTTCCTGAAATTTTCGGTGAATTATTTGAGAAAACGGCTGGACTAGACGAAGATATTTTTATATTTAACGCTATTGCGAAAAAAGACGGAGATAATGCAAGGGCATATATACAATTCGCAAATCGCGAAGATACTAAAATATACTCTAATTTAATTGATATTTGTTTGTCAGGTGTCTCCGATATGGAATTCAACATTATTGAAGATGTTGATTCGAAAAATAAATTTATTAATATAAAGCCTATATACAATATGAAACCAACAATAGAACGTCTAAATGACATTTTAGAAAACACCTTAGTTTCTGATGAAGACAAACTTTATTATTTCATATTCAAGTTTGGTAATTCCATAAAAGAATTAGGTGGTATCACTATTTTCAACTCCAATCAAACTTACCAAGAGCACAAAGAACAAATTGATGCTGCATATAATGTGTTTATATCGCTAATTAAGGAAAATATCAATATAGAATTCAACTATCCCTCTGCAATTGATACTTTAAAAGAATACCTCGATAATCATCAAGAGAAGCCTCTCCAACAAATCTTGTTTGGTGCTCCTGGTACAGGCAAATCACACACAATAAACAAACATAATGATATTACTGAACAAAATTCAATTCGCACAACATTCCACCCAGACAGCGACTACTCAACTTTTGTGGGTTGTTACAAGCCAACAAAAGATGAGGAAAGTGGCGATATAACGTACGACTTCACGCCACAGGCATTCACAAATGCTTATGTGTCAGCGTGGAAAGACTTAAGCAAATCCTTCTACCTCATTATCGAGGAAATCAATCGTGGCAATTGTGCTCAAATATTCGGCGATATTTTCCAATTGCTCGACCGTAACGAACAAGGCTATTCGTCATATAAGACAACTCCAGACCAAGACCTAATGAACTACATTAAAACGCAGTTTTCCGAAACTAACATCGTCGATGCCGAAGTGAAGTCCGGAAAGAAAATGCAACTTCCACCGAACTTGCATATTTGGGCGACGATGAACACAAGCGACCAATCGCTTTTCCCGATTGACTCTGCGTTTAAGCGTCGTTGGGACTGGCGTTATATTCCTATTGACTACACCGACAATGGCCATTACATTGATTGCGGTGATACTCAATACTCGTGGGCTGACTTCTTGCAGAAAGTCAATGACAAGGTGGAATCAGTTACACAGTCAGAAGATAAAAAACTCGGCTATTGGTTTATGGGAAATGGTGCAGAACAAAAGGAAATCACCGTCGATCGCTTTGTTTCTAAGGTAGTGTTCTACCTATGGAACGACGTATTTAAAGACTTTGGAAAAAGTGGCAATACCATTTTCAAGGATACTTTCGCCAAATTCCACAAATTCTTTGATTTTGGCGGAAACCCGAAAGAAGATGTTGTCAAGGCATTCCTCAATGGACTCGAAGTGAAAAGTGGAGTTAGAGAAGCCTGTAACCCTGATGATAAAACTCTAAGTAATAGCATAGACTACACCAAGTACTCTTTTAACGGAGAGAATAAGCTCTCACAACAAGCACTCGGTGAGAAAATCGTTCTGAAATATTTGGATCAAAATCCAAATCTTTCATTTAAGCAAATTAGGAATATCTTTACTTTTGACAACTCAGTTGAAACCCCTTATCAATATAAAGGAATTATTGCCAAAACAGAAGATATTACAGATGAACTTGCTTATATTGCAGAGCAGACATCAAGCGACGGCGTAAAATACAAAATACTCACTTGGTGGAACAAGTATAATATCAACTTTATTATTAAGTTTGCCGAGGCACAAGGTTGGAGCATAACTGATGAACAAAAATGAAACTTCTAATCGAGGGTTATCAATACCAAGAGGCAGACGTTAAACATATTCTGCAGGGGTTTGAGCCGTACACAAAGAACGGAAAAACCAAGATAGATCATGTTGGCTATCTCTTCAGCAAAGAAATAGGCGACTGCATATTCTTTCTGCCTAAGGTGTTGATGAACGAGAAGAATGAAATCCTTTTCCACGAGGATTTAACTCCCGAAAAAATTCTCGATTTGGATGTTGCTCTCCAAAATGAATGGGTAAAGAAAGACGACTACGAATTCTTGTCGCAGTTCTCTGTTTGGATTTTCAGAGCCATAAGAGAGTTTTACCGCCTAAATCCCGACTCCGAGATTTTGCTAAGCAAGTCATTCTCTCTGCTCAACAGCAGCGAAGACGAGAAAGACGCAACTCTGCTCGACATTATTCTGTCGCTTATCCGTTTCAACAACGAAAACCAGGACTTCTTCATGTTCACCATTAAGAATATCCACAGTGGATATAACAAGATAAATTGGAACAAAACTATTTCGCATAGTGCTGCCGTTATGCAACGCAAAACGCCAATTTATCTTGACCCTGTGAACAAAAAGAAGCAAATCAACTTTGACGAAGAACTGCTTATAATTTTTTTCTCCATACTTGCACACGTCAATGGTAAGTATGGTTTTCGTGCACCTATCAATTATAATTATGAATTGATAAGCGAAGAGATGTTTGAAAATTATCTTGCCGGCTACGGCTTGATACGTCTTCGTCAAATCAAATATAAATATTTCTCCGACAAGGCTCTCCAACTTTGGAACTTGTGCCACACGTTCTTTGAAGCTGCCGAAAAAATCAATTCGTCGGCGCAAGATTGTGACTACCTCATTGCTCGCAACTTCAATATTGTTTTTGAGTCTATCATAGACGAACTTATCGGCGACGACAAGACAAAAATCGACGCATCGCTCAAAGACCAACCTGACGGGAAGATAGTGGATCACATATTCCGTTATTCTTCGCTTATCAACGAAAGCGACATATATTATATTGGTGACAGTAAATACTACAAAATCGGAGGCTCGCTCGGTGGCAACTCGATATACAAGCAGTACACCTACGCAAAGAACATTATTCAATTCAATATTGATTGGTTCTTTGAAGATAAGCAGAAGAATCGTACAGGCGACGACCGCCGTGCTAAGGTTCACTACCGCGACGAACTCACCGAGGGCTATAACATCACTCCTAACTTCTTTATCAGTGCAGAAGTGAGGGATAGCCTCTCTTATGCTGATGATGTTATTAAGCCTCGTGACAACGAGAAAGACAAGCACCAAATATTCCAATTTGAAAACCGCCTTTTCGACCGCGATACACTTTGGCTGTCGCACTATGATATAAACTTCCTTTATATCATTGCTTTGTATGCTCGCTCAAACACATTTGAGAAACAACAATTCAAAGAAAAAGCTAAGAAAGAGTTCAAAAGCAAAATTGCTGAACTTATAAATTACCAGTACGAGTTCAGTGTACTTGAACCTCGTATGGGCTATAGTCTGCAACGCACTATTGACATCAACTTCAAACGCTTATACGGCAAAGTGTTCCGACCATACGATGATAAAGACATTCTGATTTTAGCACTTCAAAAGGGAGCCGTTGAAAATCAAGAAGTTTTGGATGAGATTAAGCCTTATTTTTATATCCACCAAGGATATGAAATAGGCAAAGACGTGGACGAAACTATAAACACCGCCCAGAAAGAGAGAACGCAGTTTGCAACTTACGTTCTCCAAGATAATTTCGTAGATCGCTTCGCTGCCGAATCTGAAGTTAGATATGGTACTATTGAACGAATATTCAATGATAGTGAAGTGAGCCGAAATTCGATTCTTAAAGATAGTCAACTTTCGACCGAGCTTGTGGAACAAGCATTACCATTGGAACAAGAGTTTGTTCTTGTTGGCTTTTTCAATGGCGAAGCTCATTTAAAAGCAATACTTAAAAATAGACTATACTATGTGCGTACTGGCTTTCGCAATGGTTCTCTCCGATTAGAGCCAAATGCACAATTCTGTAAGTATTTGTTTTTGCATAACAAAGACAAATATTATCTGTTCAAACTCACAGGTGATGCACCTCGTCTTTTCACTGGCAAGCAATTAATGGAAAAGAATTTCCCGGTGCGAAAACCTGATGAAACCTACATCGGATACGATCTTGCCTCGTCAGATCCGACAACCATTGAAAACATCGACGTTCAAAATGCCATTATCAAAGGTATTGGCAACCGAATTGCCGATAGTTACTTTACTACGCTTAAAGAATTATTTGGACTATAAATCATTTTTTCTAATCAAAATCATGAAAATTAGAAGTATCACAATCACAAATTTCCGAGGAATTAGTGATGCCACAACTATTTCGTTTAATGATTTTTGCTGTATTATTGGTAAAAATGATGCAGGCAAACGGAAAAGACGAATTTGTTGAGATAATAAATAGTATTAACAACATTATAAACGGAACAAATATTTAACGTTCTGTCCTAAGTATTTCAAAAATCATGAATAATTTATATAACATATATTGTGATGAAAGTTGCCACTTGGAGCATGACCGTCAAAAAGCAATGGTTCTTGGTGGCATTTGGTGTCCGTATGATAAGCGAAAAAAAATTGCTCGTGAAATCAGGGCAATTAAGGTACAGCATAACCTTAATCCAAAATATGAAATAAAGTGGAACAAGATTTCAAAGAGTAAACTTGACTTCTTTCTTGAATTAGTAGACTATTTCTTTAACAATCCGGACCTTCATTTTCGTGTTTTGGTCATTCCTGATAAATCACAATTAAAGCACGAAGATTTTGGACAAACACATGATGAGTTCTACTATAAGTGCTATTTTAATCTTCTAAAAACTCTCTTTCAGCCAGGGAATCATTATAATATATATATAGATATCAAAGATACGCGTGGAGAAGAGAAAGTAAAGAAACTACATGATTGTCTTTGTCGAAACCAATATGATTTTGATCGTGATATTATTCAGAGAGTTCAACAGGTACGTTCTCATGAACTTGAACTTGTTGCATTAGCAGATTTGTTTGTAGGTGCTATGTCATACGTTCACCGTAACTTGAGCGATAGTGATACAAAGCTTGATGTAATTGACAGAATTAAAAAACTGTCGCACTATTCATTGCTTAGAAGCACTTTGTATCGTGAGGATAAATTTAATATCTTTGTTTGGCATCAATCGTAATGGTAGACTACAATAATATTCCAGAAAAGATATGCCTTGAAGATTACGGTGGTAACTACAAGGATTATATTGACGCAATTTATGCGGTGTTTGAACGTGATTTCATTTTACATAAAACCAAATTTGGTTCTCATAAGTTGTCATTGAAGTTCAATCCAAAATTTCAAGATAGAGCATATACATTCTATCACATGACGCATAAGGGAGACGTTGAGCAAGACCGAGAACCCGATTTGCGACGATGTGAATGTATGCCATGGGCTCGGCCAACAATAGAAAACGTAGAAAATTGGGGGCTTAAATTTTGGAGACAAACGCGACAAAAATCAAAGAATCGTGTGTGCATAGCTCTTGAAACAGAGTATGAAACATACTTTGTCGTGTTAGAAGTTCGTGACACTTATGTTCTTCTATGGACAGCTTTCCTGTCTGAGTATAGTCATCAATCAAGTAAAAAAATAAAGGAATACACAGATTGGAAGAAAAATGAAGGCGCAAATATCAATACACCAGATGAATTGATAGCATTAATACAAGAGGCTATAAAAAAAGCAAGAGGCTAACCTTTTTAAAGCCGCCTCCGTAACTCCTTCAAATACGTGGTTGATGAGCTGATGCAAAGATAGTAATATTTTTCTCAATCGCAAGTAGATGGCTTTAATATTTAGTAATATTTAACTCTAATAATAAAACATTGGCTTCTTGGAGTCAGAAAATTGTATTACCTTTGCACCCTTTTTTCAACAAAGGTAACGTTGCCTCGGAGATGACCTCCGGGGATTTTTGCTTTATTGGTTGTGATGACATTCGCATTTTATGATGGAATTGCTGTGGTTGGGCATCTTTCTTGGGAGGCTTAGTGGCGTGGAGGCGTTTTCGGGGTGGTGGCTTTTTGGCAGGGGCTTCTTTTTGTGGACTTCTGAATATGGTTACTTTCGATGGCGATGTTGGAATCGTTTTTGTAGAAGCCTACAATTATTTGTCGGAATTGGATATTTTGGCGCAAATTATTTGTCGGATTTGAGTATTTTGGCGTGAATTATTTGTCGGATTTGAGTATTTTAGCGCGATTTTTTTGTCGGATTTGGATATTTTAGTTTGAATTATTTGTCGGATTTGGATATTTAAATTATATTTGCCATTGAAAATCAAATGTTTGTGATTATGTGGGAATATATTGAGCGAAATATCGACCGACAACTTGAGGAATGGAAAAATGATCCAATGCGTAAACCGCTATTGCTTCGTGGAGCGAGGCAAGTGGGGAAATCATCAGCAGTCAAGAATTTTGGCAAGAAATTCAAATATTTTGCTGAAGTCAATTTCGAGCGTCAAAAATCTATTAAGAGTTTTTTTGAAGGAGATATTGATGTCCGTTTGATTGCAAAAAAAATAGCAGGATTTATTAATGTTCCTATCGAAGAAGGCAACACACTTCTGTTTCTTGATGAAATTCAAGAATGCCCAGAGGCTATTATGGCTCTGCGTTTTTTTAAAGAAGATTATCCCGAATTGCATGTGGTGGCAGCGGGGTCGCTCCTTGAATTCACGCTCCAAGAATTGCCCACTTTTGGCGTAGGAAGAATCCATTCCTTGTTTATGTACCCTATGACATTTGACGAGTTTCTGAGGGCAAACAAAGAATTTGGACTCATAGAAATGCGTGATGAAGCAGATAGTCACCACCCACTTGATGCTGCTTTTCATGAAAAATTGGTGGAATATTTCCGCATATATTTATTGGTTGGGGGAATGCCAGAAGCGGTTCTTGCATGGATAAAAACGCATGATTTTAATCAATGCAGAAGTGTTCTTGAAGACATCGTTTTAACGTATGAAGACGATTTTAGTAAGTATAAAAAGCGAGTTAATCCTGATTTGTTGCGAATCACAATGCGTGGAGTTTGTCATCAAGTAGGCGAGAAGCTTACATTTAGGCAAGTGTCAGCCGACCATCAAAGTTCACAAATACGCGAAGCCCTTCGTCTGCTCGCTTTGGCTGGCATCATCACCCCTGTGGTGGCAACCTCTGGCAATGGCATTCCATTAGATGCGGAAGCCGATGAAAAAAATATGAAGATTTTGTTTCTTGACCCAGGGCTGTTGTTGGCTGTATTGCAACTTGAGGGCGGCTTGTCGCAGCAACTTGTGCAACTCATTATGGCAGGTAGTCCGCAAGAACTTGTCAATAAGGGAGGACTTACAGAAATGGTGGCAGGACTGGAGATTGCTCGTAATAAGCCATCAGTGCAACGGCAAAAAATGTTTTATTGGGAGAAAAAAGGTAACAGTGTAGCAGAGATTGATTATCTTGAGATAGTAAACCTTAAACCCACCCCAATAGAGGTCAAATCAGGCACACAAGGCGGCATGAAAAGTCTATGGCTGTTTATGAGAGAAAAGCACCTTACCGACGCCATTCGTTGCTCTCTTGAGAATTTTGGAGAGTTCGAGTATATTGACAATCAAGACAACGATGCTGTAAGACACGTGAGAATCCTTCCACTTTATGCAATTTCGCAATTAAGTTAAACCCAAATCGGTCATTAGGCCGTATGAGGATTTTTTAGATTACTTCTTGCGGTCTTTCGGCTTTTATAAGATGCCTTTTGCTTGTTTTTAATTCGTAATAGTTCGCTATCACTCTTTAAAAGACAAGCAAAATTCATTCTTCTAAAACTCCGAAATACCACAAGTCCTAATGACCGATTTGGGTTAGAAGGGCACCACTAAGGGTGAAAAAAACACCTATTTAATCTGATTTCAATCCGATTAACACCTAAAATAAAATAGGTGAAAATAGGATTTAATGGATTAAATAGGTGTTTTGATTTTGGACTTATCGGCCCCTTCAGACCCAAGCGGACCCCTTCAGACCTAAGCAGACCTTTTAGACCCTTTGGGACCGAAGCTGGCCTTTTGGGCTTGTCGGGAGGCTGTGGGGGGATGGGAAGCCCTCCCTTATAAGGGGGGACTTCCACAAGGGTCGTTAGTTACCTAAAATCTTGTTGATGAGGGCGGTTACGTCGCTTGAGTTTACTTCGCCGTCGCCGTTCACGTCGCAGAGGTTGGCAGGGTATGACTCTGTGCCGAGAAGGTGGTTGATGAGGGCGGTAGCGTCGGAGGCGTTCACTTCGCCGTCGCCGTTAATGTCGCCGCTTACAGGCTTTTCGGTGCGGTAAACGAATTTCACTACTGGTCCCCATTCGGTGGTGTGGGCTGCGCCGTCGAGCCCTTCGTATGCCGTTTTCACGCGTGCGTAGTAGGTCTTTCCATTCTCCATCTTCTTGCTGTTCACCTTGATGTTGTCGGCGGTGAGAGAGGTGCGAGTGGCACCGTCTTTGAGGGTTTCGACGAAGCGGGTGCGGCCCCAAGTGGTGGCAGAGGTGCTGATTTCAATTTGGTAGCTGGTAGCCCAACTTTGTGGCTTCACTTCCACATATTCGCCCATATAGATTTCGCCACCTTCGGTTGGGCGAAGCAGGTGCGCTGCCAAGTGAACGATGGTGAAGCGAACAGGGAGCGACACCATTTCTTGTCCATCAACGGTGAGGCGAACACGTATATAGCAGGTGATGCCCGATTCGAGTTTGCCATCGGGAATAGCCAATTCGCCAGTGGCTGATTTGCCAGTGTAGAGAATGTTCTCGAATGCTTCATCGTCAGAGATTTCCACAGTAGCCTCGTTGGTGGAATTTACATTATACCACTTAGCGGTGAAATCAGGAGCCACTTCCTCCTCGCCATCGGCAGGGTAGGTGACAGTGAGCAACTTTGGCATGATAGTACGGATTTCGCTCACGCCGCAGTAATGGTTAGCCTCGCAAGCCTGCACACGCCAGTATTGGTTGGCTTCGTGGCGAAGTTGTGAGAATTGGAGCGCAGATGCGATGGTGTCGGTGGTGGTGTAGCGTTCCACCACATTGCCGAAGTCGGCATCGTTGCTGATTTCCACCACATAGTTGGCAGCGTCTTTCACCTTATGCCAAGAGAAAGTGAAAGGCATGTCGATAGTGGCTTCGTTGGCAGGGCCGATGAGCGCAGGGTTGCCGAGAGCCTTCAAACTGCTGCCGAGGAACACTGGCTCGTATTCGTTGCCCACGCGGTCGACCACGCACACGGCATATTGCCACTCGTTGCTTTGGTATTCAACCGGAATTTTGTAGTTGGTGGTGTAACTCATATCCAACAGATATTCCACTTGCTTGGTGAATGTGGCTGGATTCATTGATGCTGGGAAGGCATACACAGAGTAGCGCACATTGTCGTAGCCACTCCATGTGAGTGTGCCACCGCTGTATGCGAGGTTGGTCACCAAGCCAGGGTTGTTGCCTTGCTTCCAAGGGAGCGCAGGCACAAGGGCAGGGCGGGTGTAAACGGTGTTGCGCAAGTAGCTTGCCAGCGAGTTGGGGTTGCGCATGTAGAGGTATTTGCAAGAATAGTAAATCGAACCAAATGCGCCGTCGAGCGACGATGTGCGGTTGATTTCGGCTTGGTTGGCATATTCCACATAGGTGTTGGCATCGCTTTCAACCTTCATACTGGAAATAGAGGTGGAAATATACACATGGCGGCCAAATTTCTTCACCACCTTGCCCCACCATGGAGTGATGGTGGAATAGTCGGCTTTTGCGCCGATTTTCCAATACACCTGTGGAGAGATGTAGTCGAGGGTTTGG